>Ga0105045_10000561_pt1 | contig 27665 bp, 24 predicted proteins | sample MAT02_FD_78089 | JGI IMG/M metagenome (GOLD analysis project Ga0105045, IMG submission 78089) | Freshwater microbial communities from Lake Fryxell liftoff mats and glacier meltwater in Antarctica - MAT-02 (megahit assembly) | ecosystem: Environmental > Aquatic > Freshwater > Ice > Liftoff... | reverse complement strand
GGCTTTACTCTTTTCTTCGTTGAGGTTATCGTTAGTCATAACTTTTCCTGTCTTTGGTTGACTAACTAATCTACATTTAAAGAATTTCTTTTATCAAGTCTTTTTTATGAAATCGCCCTGATGAGTTGTTGCAACCACAAAATAAAGAAGAGAGATTTTCCAAATAAAAACATTCAGAATAACAACAAAAATATTTTCCGGAAGCCTAAAGTTTCCCCGATCTCCATAATAACCCAATACGATTTTTTTAAAGGAGGTGCCGCCATTTTTAAATGTTACAGCGGTCGCTTGCCCAAGTGATAAAAAAAGCACTTTAATCATTTCAAGAGCTATTTTTGATGTTGAGTGAACCTTTTTTTGGGACTCAAGACCTGAAGCAGGTGGAAGAAGTTGATGGAAGTCAACCGTAAACGCATCATCAGGTGAGCTATCCCTAGGCGTAATAAACTGAATGGACATATTAAAAACCTCCCAATTATCATTTTTTGTTTTTTTATTAGATTTTATTCTAATACTTTTTATCATTTATGTCAACGGCAATCCAATCATACAATCATACTTAGCTTCCCTTAGCCTTTTAATTGCATTACCCCCTATAAAGATATGCCTTTCCCCTTGCAAAATATAGACGTTTTGACGTACTTTCTTGTGTTCATTGGAGGGATGTCCGAGTGGCTTAAGGAGCACGCCTGGAAAGCGTGTGTGCGTTTACGCGTACCGTGGGTTCGAATCCCACTCCCTCCGGTCTTTTCTTTCGTTTAATTCTCAAATGCCAGGTTTAAATTATGACACTCGACGGCTTCATCCATTCACTAACAGCCACCATCAACCCCCTAGAAACAGCAAGCAACCTCGCCTGGTGGAACCTAGCCACAACCGGCGACCCTAAATACGCCGAAGAACTTAAGCAGTTCAATATCACTCTATGTAAAATTTATTCTAATGCTGAAGACTACCAATTCCTACTTAGTCAGCCCGCGCACTTAGACTCTAAAATCGAACGGCAAGCAACTCTTCTGAAACATCGCTACGCTCAAAATCAAATCCCCGCCGCTCTTATAGAAAAAACAGTCGCTCTCGAGACAGAAATTGAGTCTAACTACACCAATTTTCGACCCATCGTCCACAATAAAACCGTCTCCAATAATGATCTTAAACACATTCTTGTTGCCTCAACGGATTCCCTTGAAAGAGAACACGCTTGGGAAGCCTCGAAAGAAATCGGAGCACAAGTCGAGGCCAAAGTTTTAGAGCTTGTGAATCTACGCAATGCATCAGCAAAAGCGATGGGTTACGACAACTACTACACTATGAGGCTTCAACTTCAAGAACTCGACGAAACACACCTTTTTCAACTCTTAGACGATCTGGAAAAATCGACAGCCGAACAATGGAAGGCCTACAAAACCCGTCTAGATACTTCTTTAAGTGAAAAATACAAGATTTCAATCAATGCTATTAAGCCGTGGCACTACGAAGATCCATTTTTCCAGGAAGCACCCCGTCAACAATCTGATTTCGACGCCTTTTACAAAGATAAAGACATTGTGGAAATCAGTCGTTACTACTACCGTCAAATAGGGATGCCTATTGATGACGTATTGCAACGATCCGACCTTTTTGAACGTGAAAAAAAGAATCAACACGCCTTCTGCAGCTGCATCGACCATAAACAGGATGTGCGAATTCTGTGCAATATTCGCGATAATGAGTACTGGATGTGCACACAGCTACATGAGCTGGGCCATGCTGTTTACGACAAATACATCGACCAAGCGTTGCCATACTTCTTACGCTCGCCAGCGCACGTTTCCACCACAGAAGCGATTGCCATGCTCTTCGGCCGTCTTAGCAAAAACGGGGAGTTCCTTCGCGATTATTGTGATCTGGAAGAAAAAACGGCGAAAGAAATGGGCACAAAAAGCAGGCAGCACGCTGCAGAAAATCTACTCGTATTTGCACGTTGGACCCTTGTGATGACGCATTTTGAACGCGCTTTGTATCAAAATACTGGCGAGGATCTTAACAAAATCTGGTGGGATTATGTAGAGCGTTTTCAGTCAGTGAGCAGGGTTCCGTCAAGAAACCTTCCGGATTGGGCAGCAAAGCTGCATTTAGCCTGTGCTCCGGTTTACTATCAGAATTATATTCTAGGTGAAATGACCGCCAGCCAAATCACGAATTACATCAAAGTCAATCTTAAGGCAGACATTATTTGCTCGAAAGAAGTAGGAAACTACTTGAAAGAGAGGTTGTTCGCATTGGGAGCACGATTGCCATGGAACGAAACGCTTGAGAAAGCCACAGACGAAGCTTTGAATCCTCAGTACTTCATCGAGGATATCAGTTTAAAGACCCACAACGTTTAAATCCAGCTGACGAGTGTTTTTTCTAAACCTGCCACTAGCTAGCAGACCTGATCGAAGATCTTTGGGGTGCGGCGATTTTTCATCGCCGCTTTGTATTAAAAGTGCTTAGGCATCCTCAAAGTAATCCTAGAACATTGTTTTTTCGATAAATTTGTACTCTTATAACATTTGTGGGTGCCCAAACATTGTTAGTACAAAGCGGCGATGAAAAATCGCCGCATTCCAAAGATCTTCGATCAGGTTTGTTAGTTATTAGAGGGTTTGGGGAAAACACTTGTTGATGAGCCTAAAACATTGTTGGTACAAAGCGGCGATGAAAAATCGCCGCACTCCAAAGATCTTCGATCGGCTTTGTCAGCTATTAGTGGTACGGAAAAACAATCGTCAGTTAGCTTAAAATGTTATTAGGGCTTAAAAATGAGGAAGGAAAGCGGCACTTTAGTGCCGCTCAATATCTTGTAACTCTTAGACTTCTGCTAGCTCTGCAACAGGGGCCACTGCATCATCTACACCAGCTTTTTGTCCAGTTTTAGGCTTCTTATCTTTGAGATATTGTGAAACATCCGCTTCCAACTTATCAAGCATTACAGGGTTCTTTTTAAGTTCTTCGCGAACCGCTTCACGGCCCTGAAAACGTTGCCCGTAAAGAGTCAGCCAAGCACCCTTTTTGTCAATAATTCCGTATTCCGTTGCCATATCAAGAACAGAACCTGTGCGAGAAATCCCTTCATTAAACAAGATGTCAAACTCAGCAATTTGGAACGGCGCAGCCATTTTATTTTTGACAACTTTAACCTTAACGCGGTTTCCAACCTCAGAATTATCAGCACCCTTGATACCACCAGTACGGCGAATATCCAAACGAATCGAGGAGTAGAATTTCAGCGCGCGTCCACCTGTTGTTGTTTCTGGGTTTCCGTACATCACGCCAATTTTTTCGCGGATCTGGTTGATAAATACTGCGCAAGTATTGCTCTTAGATAGAGTTGCAGTCAGTTTACGCAACGCTTGAGACATCATACGTGCTTGAAGACCGACAAAAGCATCCCCAATTTCACCTTCTAGTTCCGACTTAGGAACGAGTGCAGCAACTGAGTCAATAACAATAACATCGACTGCATTTGAACGTGCAAGCGCTTCAGTAATATTTAAGGCCTCTTCACCGCTATCAGGTTGTGAAATCAATAAGTTGTCGAGGTTAACGCCAATTTTTGTGGCATAAGCTGGGTCGAGAGCATGTTCAGCATCGATGTAAGCAGCAACACCGCCATTGCGTTGTGCGTTTGCAACGATGTGGAGCGCTAGCGTTGATTTACCTGAAGATTCTGGTCCGAAGATCTCGACGACACGTCCACGTGGAACTCCACCAATTCCTAAAGCCGCATCTAACGAGAGAGCTCCGGTTTTGATAACGCTGATTTCGCGGTCCGCTGAATTTTTGCCGAGTAGCATGATCGATCCGTCGCCGAATTGCTTTTTGATCTGGCCTACGACCATTTCTAGAGCCTTTTTACGTTCACCTTCTAAAGCTTTTTTTCGTTCTGCATCTGTGGCTTGAGCCATATTAAACTCCTATTCATTTTAAGTGTTGTTAATGAAAAGAGCATAACGAAAATCGAATTCCAAAACCAGATAAAGCCATAGTAGTTAATAAAAAAGGAACAGGGCATGAAGGATCGGACAGAATACGCAGGATAAGTGACGACACTACTGTTCCTTTCTCTCTCCGCTACTCTTGCGGTTTGTAGTTCAGGTAACCAAGTTTGCGGATAAAGCTGCCGTTCTCATCGTAAAACGTAGCATTTCCATTTCCACCAATAACTTCACTAACAGGAGATTTCTCTCCTTTCTTGAAGTATTTCCCCTTAATTAACTTGTCGCGATCATAATCTTCAATCAACATCAAACTACCATCTTTATACCACGCCGTTAACATGCCAGTTTTTGTATTGCCACTCATTTCTCGCTGACTTTCTTGCACCCCATTCGCATACCACGACTTAACAATACCTTGAATTTTACCCTCATACCACATCACAGAAAGTTTTGGCTGCAATTGCTTACCAGGCTGCAATTCATAATATTCAATCTCTTCACCCTGCTTTAATCCATTTTTAATGCGATGGATATTCATAACGCTAGATCGATTATCGAAAACTTTCACCTCTCCATCTTGAAGCCCTGCATGAAACTCTTGAAACTCTCCAACACTCTCTTTACCAAAAATGGCACGGAATCCATGTCCCTCTAGAATTTCAGCAACGAGCTCACCACACGCATTATAATAACGTCCTTCCATCAAGAGCCCATTGCAATAATCCTCGTCAGAAGCGACAGAACCATCGCCCCAATAACGCATGGCCTTACCGTTTTTAACATCATTGCTGTATTCAATCGTTTGGAAGAGAGAACCATTATCTAAATAAATTTCAAAAACACCTTCGGTTTTATTTCTACAGTAGGGGATACGCTTCCAAATTTTACCGTTACAGTGATAATAGTTGGATACCCCTTCCAGTTCACCTTTACTGTACTCGATTGTGGCGATCACATTTCCATTTTCATCCCACACTTGACTACAACCATCAAAAAGCCAGCTTTGCTCTGCTGAAACTGTCAGGTCAGCGACTCCACCAATCACGGAGGTCTCTAATTTTAACGTTCCATTCACATACCACTCTCTATACATCCCTAAAGCCCGATTATTGACGACTTCAAGGTATTGCTTTAGCTGCGCGTTTGGATGGTAGCTGGTGATTCGTGCGCAAATATCCCCTGTTTGGTTACGCGCGAAAATGCGTAGGACCTTTTGATAGGGTTGTGGGCAGAAAAAATCGACATTTTCATACTGCTGAATACGGTCCGCTTGACTAATCGTCTCCGACAATCCATTTCGATCGACAATATTAATGCTGGAAAGTTTTGGGGGATCGATGTAGTCGGGAGGGTTTCTAGAGCATCCTGAAAGAGTTAAGATTACACATATCAATATAATAGAAAAACGTATCATTGTTATAAGAACTCTCTTTTGAGTAATTTTAGGTTTAGCATAAAAACTTCATTTTTTCCGCTCAACTCCTTTTTATCAAGTTTGAAATCAAGAACGATCAGTTGCGGACGATACTGCGGTGTTCGATAAGATCCCATTTCAACACCTTCAATCCGCGTGAGGATATGCTGGAGATCGGTAATGTTGATTTCAACAAGATGCGCCAGGGTTTCTGTTGTTTCTTGGAACAATGGGCTCGTTTGCACCACACCTTCCACGAAAGACATACTGTTTGCAGAACCAGTTAAAAATTCCAAGCGTTTTTTCGCCTCTTCATCTTCAGCATAGTTGGTATTACTCAGAATCTTTTGCAGGGATTCAACCTCCGGCTCAAGAAAAGTGATCGTCTCCAAAAACTTATCAATATAGAAGTGGTCTGCTTCGCGGTAGTGATTTCTTACAGCCATGTTCACAGACTGTTTTTTTTCGCGAATAAAGGCCTCTTCTTGTACAGACGTCAAGGCACTTTGCAAGTCGTCAACACCGGCTTGTTTGCTCATAAAATTCAGCAAAACAATAAAGAACGGGAGCAATCCAATACATAATACGCCGATAATTAAACGCTGTAGGGGGATTTTATCTAACATGTACATTCCTTTTAACGGTTGACCTGAGAGGGGTATTGGGTTCTATCTTTTAAAAAGAAAGATGTTCGATAACGTCCTTTCGTCGAACTCCATTTCACTTCACCTTTAGAGTCTACAAGCTCATTTGGGGCAATTAAAGCATCGTGGAATTCCCTAGCGGTCTTAGGGGTTGCCGTACTGAATTCCAATTCCACCTTAACCTGATAACGCTCCTGCTTTTTCGTTTGTTCAGGTCGCTTAAGCATGATGTAAGTCATGCTCTCTAATTGAATCGCGTTGTTACCCTCCCCTAAAGTCCCGTTTTGACCCACAATTTTTGGATGATTACTCAGCCACGCCAGTACATCACTCACACGGGGAACGTTGGGATATAAAGGGAAGATGTCAGGAGTCGCTTGCAGCTCTTTTTGAAGAAACTCAAGCCGGTTTAAAAGATCATCTTGGGTGAGTTCTTTAATACCTATAACTTCGCCCTCTTCTAAGGGGTGGCTTGAAGGATATTTGGCGCTATATTCGTTCTCTAATGTTGCGTAAGGCTTATTGACCGATGTCAAAAGAGAAACATAGTGCTTTTTGATCTCATCGCGTTGGTAACCCAAATAGGACTCTCCAAAAAGATAGAAGGAAAAGGCTAAAGCCAAACACGCCGCAGTGTAGAGTCCAATCCAGCGCTTGTAACGACGCCACGGGTGGGGATAATTCAATTCACCCTGCCTGAAGTTGACACGGTCTTGATTACCAGATAAAGCACCAAGAGCGGCTCCCATCGGAATCGCATACTTTTGCAGTTCCTCTGTTGGCAAATCAATCACGGGTTGCGCCATCGGACGGTGAAGGGTTTTATTGAGCTGCTTTGAAATCTGTTGTAGAATGCCTTCAACATCTTTGGTGTTACCTGTTACGAAAATCTGCGGGATTTCGACACCCTTTAGCTGTTTTCCCAACGCATACAACGTTCTCACAATTTCGAGTCTCAGATCCTCACTACGAGCCTCTTCAACAGCACTCGCGCCTGTCAAACAACACTGTGCAGCAACTAATTTACTTTTATTGATCAAAACGCACGTCGTCTGATCTTTTTCAAAATGCACAATCACGTAAGGGGTTTCACTACTAAAGAAGTGGTTAGCAAACGTCATTAAAGCAACGGCATCTGTTGTGACCACCTCCGGTTCCACGCGGAGCTCTGTCATTTCTTTAAGGTGATTTTCCACCAGCTCTTTTCGCGCAGCCACGACGGTGAGTTGCGAGACATCGCCGGTACGTCCAATCTTGATTTTATCTAAAATTCCGGCATCTCCGGGGAACGGGAGTAAAGGTTCAGCTTGAAAAGCAAAAACAGCTTCGAGATCTCCCTCTTTTTTTACTTTTATTTCAAGAGATCTGACTAAAACCTGGTTGCTTTTCAGTGAAGTAACGACAAGATTTTTTTCGAGAAGTGAATCGAGTGTGGTTGTTCCATCCGTCATGTAAAGCGGCTTTACATAATCGGGACCCCGGGGGGTGACATCGATCTCAAAAACCAAATCAAGGGTCGGGGAGCCCTTCTGAAGCGAAATTTGCACACCGCGAAGAATATGATTATCTAAGTCCAAGCCTAGCGTGTGTGATGAGTCTGGTTTATCTATCATGGGTGGTTTTATTTGGTTAATTACTGTTTTACGATTATATCTCAAGATTCCGATTATAAACAAGTTATATAGCGATAGGACATTAGCTAAAAGTCGTGATAGTAATAAAAAAGAACAAGATGTGCGGGGTAAAAAAACAAGATAGGCAAGATAAGCAAGATTGGTTCAAACGCGCGTCTTTTAAATACCTTTATAAAATAGCTATTTGTATTTGTGTCATACCACATTTCTCCTGAACAGTGGACGTTTGCAAGGCCTGAGAGAAGGGCGTTTTTAGTAAGGGCCCAATCAGCAGCCCAACGCATTTTCCCTTTTTTGCTATTTGCAGCTGCTCGTGCAATGACCATTTTGTCATCAAGTAGCACATAATTATAACAAAGGTTTCCGCTTTGGGGTGCTTAAAAATGTCTTGTGTATGGAGGTGGATTTTATCTACCTACCCCACCAAATGTTTACATAGAAGCCGTATCATCGGTCCTGAGAACAAAATATCTCTTTTTAAACATGTGCCAAAATTCGGTTTCTCGTTTGGAAATGGTCGCAACTTAGCCATTTTATTGAAAGCTGCGGCGATTTCTTCTTGCTTATCTGCAATATCCAATTCGTGTAATGTGTGGCGACCCCGGAAATGGGCAAGACCACCACCAACGAAGGATGGGACAGAAACGGTCACCTGACGTTGTTTTAAATCTTCCGCGCTAGGTTCTTAACCGGTCCAGCCGCCTTGAAGCGTTTTTCTTCTGCAGCAACCACAGCCTGGGCGGCAGCTCCGCGCGTTTTTTGCTTTTCTTCCGTATCAGCGCTACGACGGCCATGTGGAGGCGCGTTCCAACGTCATCTGTGTCGCCTGGATTAAAAGCGGCGTCTCGTAGAACTTTCACCGTTTTGAGGTATTCCTTCTCAAAGTAAGTTGCTGCTTCTGTGTGGTAGCCGGAGACTTTATAAAGAGCAGCTTTCGCAGACACCCTTGTGAGAAGCTTGACAGTAAGGCAAGCAAGCGTTGCTGCTGTGTTGGCCGCGTATAAAGAAAGTGTTTTAACTGAACTTTCCAGCAAAATACAAGCAACTGCTTCTTTGGGTTTTTATAGATTGTTGATTGTTTGCCGGGGTGTTTTGATAAGAAAGATTTGATAAAAATATAATTTTGCAGCTATACCCTCCTTTACTTATCAGGAGCCTTTGTGGTTGAATAGGATCAATCAGAAAAATAAAAAGAAATTGAGCAAAATGCTCTAACCATTAAAGAGGGAGTCGATAGACACTTCGGGGCAATAGCCGATCCACGTCGTTCAAGCAGCCTCTCTTACAAACTAATCGACATCTTTTTTTACGGCACTTTGTGCATTGTTATCGGGCGTTGAGACCATCGAGGCAACCGCAATATATGCAAAAGAGAAAAAAGAGTGGATCAAAGGGTCCCTAAATGTTCCAGACGCTGTTCTCTCCTGCATTACTTTTTGGTGGGCGTTTGCGCGGATCAAACCAGCGAACCTGGGTACCCGTGAACATGTACATTCAACGTTGCTTGCCACTTTAAGCGCTCCTGTTTAGTTTTTAATTTTTAACTAAAAATATTAAATGTTAATTTTTTTATTAAAAATAGTTAATAAACCTATTTTTTTGAGGATTAGCCACTGATAATCTTTCTCTTTGTCTAGAAAAGAAAAATCCACCAGCATAACATTAACGGGTATTTACGGGCATTTATGATCTTCCTCTAATGACCATCACATCTGAAATGGTAACTCTTATCGGGAAATCGATGAATTTAAGGGGGCATAGCTCCAGATAGGTGAGTTAAAACCTGATCGCCTGTCTGCGCTTAAAAAAGTAGGGACGATTGAAAGTGTGGGTTCCCAACCATAATTGCGGGGTCCAAGTTATCGTATAACCAGGTCGCAACACTTCTTTCTCAAGTGGACAAAGAATCTTTTCGAACAAAAGACGAGCAGGAGGTGGCAGGTTGCGCTCTTGTGTGCTCGCAAATTTATGATCATTTTGAAAACATTCAACTCACAGAAAATATGATCAAAATAACCCCCACGTGGTTGCTCCAACACGCAAACAAAGACGAAAGACGTCGCGGAGAGTACAAAAAAATTCCTATCCAAATTAAAGCCTTTGAAACGCTAGAAAATAGTTTAGGGGTTCTTTTTGAAACCACATCTCCTTTGAAAACGCTTTGTAAAATGCAGTAATTACTCACCTGGGTAAACAACGCGTTTGAAAAAAAAGAGTATTCACCCACTCACCGGAACAGGTTTATTGCTGGGATTTTTCTAGCAATTCACCTTTTCAAGATGGAAATGGTCCACTGCCTCGCTTGTTGACAACTCTTTTGATGTTAAAATCAGGACATCAATATATACCTTACAGTTCACTGGAAAGCATTATTGAGGGCAATAAGGAAAGTTATTATTCAGCACTGCAGCGCACACAAAAAGCTTGCCAAAATCATCGGCTGGACTGGACAAGCTGGCTCACCTTTTTTTTCAGTGTTTGCAAAGACAGAAAAAACATTTAGAGGCGAAACTAGAATAGGAAAAACTCTTGTTAGACAAACTGCCGCCCTTAGGTCAACAGATTGTTCAACTCACTACGAGCTCCGGTCGATTAACCATAAGTGAAATAGAGAAATTAGCCAAAGCTAAAAACGAACACTATCAAAAAAAGTTTATAGGGATTGGCGGCAGAAAATCACATCCAATACAATGGAAAAGCAAAGGGATCTTGGTACTCGTTGGGTTAAAAAAAGAGGAACAGAAGAGGTAGGATCCGGCAGAGGATAAGAATGATAAAAAGTAAGCTTTTGGAATCAACAGTTTGATAGGCAGTTGGAGCAAGCACTCCGCCAGCAAAATAGGTGATCAGCGAAGAGGGTGGCCCAAGGCAGTAACAACCCTAGCGGCTTTTATAAGTTCGCCTCTATGCTCAGCTAGACAACTATAAAATTTTGCCGTTCTTTTACGGAGTTTCTGAGGCAAGCGGTCTGACAATAAAGGGATTCGCGCGCGCCATTTCATTCAAAGTGAAAACCCCATTTTCATATTGACCCTGTTTAACAGCGGCACACGTCGGGAAAAAAATAAATCCTAATAGAGCTGAAGCTGTGCTAATGACTTTTATAACTATACTTATTGCATTGTTAGCCACGCTATTTCCCAATTGGCTGATTAAACCGGAAGGACTGCACAATTGACAGGCCTGACATTTTGAGGCTGGATAATAATTTTTACCCTGTTTTATGCTGTTTTATGCTGTTTTCCTTTCTTTTTTGCGCCCGCGTGTCCATTTCCTGTGCGCAAAACCGCTGAAATCATTAATACTTACATGGAATATCCTTTAAGATTTTTTTTGCTCAACTCTATCTATGTGTTCTCTAAATATTCGTCAAAAAAAAGTCCTTCGCACTCCCTCCTCTTTTTTTCTGGCCCAAAATGGCTTTTTTCTATACAATCGCCTTTTCATACTTAACTAAAAATTGTTATTAAATGTTGATCAAACTCATTGATGTTATTTTCCAGGTTTACTTAATCATGCTTTTCGGCCGGATTATCGGCTCATGGTTTCCTGAACTCCAGCAATACCGTTTAATGCAATTTATTGCTTTTTACACCGACCCTTACCTTAATTTTTTCCGTCGTTTTATCCCCCTCCTTGGGATGATCGATATTAGCCCCATTGTGGCTTTTTTCTGTCTTGGCTTTATTGAGCAAGGACTCAAAGCTTTAATCTACCTACTTTTCCGATGACCCACTACAAAACCCCTTTCCAACTCGGAAAAATCCAACTTCCTAATAATATTTTTTACGCACCTTTAGCAGGTTGTTCAGATTTTCCCTTCCGCAAAATGTCCTCCAAGTACCGTCCTGGCTTGATGTACTGTGAAATGGTCAAAATGGACGCGTTAATTCGCAACGATCAAGGTACATTCCACATTCTCGATTACGATCAAGGGATGCATCCGATTGGTGGTCAAATTTGCGGCAGTAAGCCCCAAATTGCGGGTCAAGCGGCCAAAATCATCCAAGACCTTGGCTTCGATGTTGTCGACCTTAATTGCGGCTGTCCTGTGGATAAAGTCACGAAAGATGGCAGCGGCTCCGGAATGCTCAAAACGCCTCACCTTATCGGAGAAGTTATTGCTGAGATGGTAGCCGCTGTCAACATCCCTGTCACCGTCAAAATTCGTGCTGGTTGGGACGACAACAGCATTGTTTGCGCCGACATTACACGCATCGCTGAAGAAGCAGGGGCTGCAGCCATTTGCATTCATGGAAGAACCCGCCAACAAGGTTATAAAGGTCCAGCGAACTGGGATCACATTAAAGCCTGTAAAGATGTGGCTAAAACAATAAAAATTATTGGTAACGGCGACATTACAGACGCCTCCTCCGCCAAACGCATTTTCAACCACACAGGTTGCGACGCGATTTTAGTTGCACGTGGAACATTAGGCCAACCTTGGGTTGTTGAAGATATCATTCGTCACCTTCAAGGCTTGGATCCGGCACAGCGCGATGTTGAAGAGTGCCGCACCGCTCTTTACGAACATTTTGTGCATACGATTGGCTATCACAACGCGCGTAGAACAGCTGTAGACATGCGTCGTGTCGGTTGCTGGTATCTTAAAAAATCGGCGGGCACACGTGGTTTTCGCGAGTTGATTAGCAAAGCCTCTAGTCCCGAAGAAGTCAAAGATCTTATCCTGAACTTTCCTCTCGGCCTTATTGATGATTCTAATTCCGGTGGCGATGAAAGTGACTGCGTTGATGAGTGCTGATCACGTTGAGATTCACGCTATTTTCCATGGCAACGTTCAAGGTGTTGGCTTTCGTGCCACAGCGCAGGCGTTAGCTCAAGCAACGCGTCTCACGGGAACCGTGAGCAATCAAACAGGGGGTTCTGTCGAACTCTTTGCAGTGGGTTCAAAAGAAGAACTTGAGCGCTTCATTGAAAGTATTAAAAAGCGCTTTCACCCCTCTACTATTACACGAGTTGACATCTCTTACACAAGGCCCTCTAAAGACTATTCTGGGTTCTCAGTTCTTCGCCCCTAAATGCGTTTAAACCGGCATCCGACTCACATTACCAGGATTATTTTCTCGCCGTTACAGCCTCTTTTGTCCCTGACGTCACAATACCGTTTTGAAGGTAGAAGCTCTCTAAAGCTCAAATAGAAATTATTTTCCCAATTAGCTTTCCTATGGCGGACACCCAAGAAGTAGGGCTGTTGATTATTCATTAGCCCCTCTTTTTAATCTTATGGAAGGGCCAACAAATAGCTTTTCTTTTGATTTCAGGCACAGCCCTGAAAGGAACATTTGCAACAAATTTTAATTAAGTTTCTTTAGTTTTTTTCCAGTAAACAATCGACCAATCTACAGGGATAATAGGATCTGTAATCTTTCTTGCCCTTCGAAACTCATGCACCGCGTCTGCACAAACGTCAATTGCGCCATAATCATCAATGATTACATATCCGCCAACTGAAACTTTGTCATATAGGGCTGTAAGAGCATCCATCGTCGATTCGTATAAATCCCCGTCCAATCTGAGAATAGCCAATTTTTTTATCGGGGCCTTTCTAAGAGTGTCTTTAAACCATCCTTTAAGAAATTGTACCTGATCGTCTAGGAGACCATATCTATTAAAATTGTCTTGAACCTCTTTTAAAGAAACCGCCAACCACGGTACTTGATATAAATCTAACCCTTTGTCTTGTGGATAAGATGGCGGAGGCACCCCCTGAAAACTGTCTGCGCACCACACCGTTCTGTTGGTGTTCCCTTTAATTTTTAGAAAGGCCCTCATGAATATGCAATGGCCACCTCGCCAAATTCCTGTTTCAATAAAATCACCTTCAACACCGCTATCTATTACATCACTCAACATATTTTCTAGCGCTGTTAGGCCATGATAACTGGTCATGACTTGCAGGTCAGTGATGTCCCAACTTAACAATTCTTCGACCGTAGGACGTTGCCAAATATCTCGAATGATAGGATCTTTGTAAATAGTGTTTGTGAGACATTTTTTCACAAGGTCTAAGTACTCTTGTTCTGCCGCCGAAAGGCTGCAGGAGAAAAAAATAAAAATAAATATCTTCATGATAAAGTTCATAGGCCTTTCCTTATTGTAAATAGCTGTTGAAGTTTCTGGGTTTCTAAAACCCGATCTTAAAAAAAAGAAAGCTATATAAAAGCAATTTAACACTCAAGTTTTTATTTCGGGCTCTTTTGCTTTTTAAATTTTTTTCTGGCGATCTGTTGAGAGCTGGGAGATTTTTACCAGCTTCGTTCTAATCACACTTAGAACGATCGTAAATCGATTCAACAGGGTATTTTCAGGTCTGTTTGTGGCCGAGGTTTTGGGCTTAAGTGCTATTAACATCTTAAAACAGGGGCTGAAAGCGGCGAATAATCGCGGCACTCAAAAAAACTTCGCTTCAGCCACTCTGATTTATTAGTTATTAAAAGTTTTCGGAGAAATGTGCTGTCAATGAACCAAGACGTTGTTAGATTTAAATCTGTTCACTATTTACGTGTCTTCACAATCACTTGCGATTCTGACTTCACAACACTATTTGAGGGTACAAACCCTCCAAAGTTAACGCACGGATAACTACACACGTTTTGCCCGATCAACGCACCCGGGTTCGTCACAGAATTACAGCCTAACTGCGATCCATCCCCGATAATCGCTCCAAATTTTCGCAAACCAGTTGCCACGCGCTGTCCCTCAAACTCGATCGCGACAAGCCCGTGATTAAGCTTTAAATTCGCACATTTGGTTCCGGCACCTAAGTTTACCTTGTTGCCCAAAATAGAGTCTCCCAGATAGGCAAAATGAGCCGCTTGGGCATGATCCAGCAGGATGCTGTTCTTAATTTCCGTGTCGTGCCCAATGACACAACGGTCGCCCGTGATCACATTTCCTCGGATATAGGCTCCATGACGTATTGTACAATTGTTTCCAATAATACAAGGCCCTTTGATGTAAGCGCCAGGCTCAATAACAGTCCCTTTGCCTATTGAAATTAATTCCGGATCAACGATATAACTTCCTTGTGGAATATTAGCAGAAACAACCCCTAAGCGAGCTTTTGCGAGATAGCCTTTTATTTTATCGAGCGCCTCCCAAACATATTCACAACTATTAAATAGCGAAGCGTGCTCAAAAGAAGAAAGGTCGAAAAAATAAGAGGGCTTTAAAGAGTTCATGTTTGCCTGCTGTTTGATTAAAGGGGATTGATAACATGAAAAAAGAGTGAAGTCTAGCAAAAGATAAACCGCGATTTCCAACACTCTTCTTATAAGAATATATCTTATATAAGTAATATCTCTTCTTCTCTTATGTTGTGGATCTGTCGATAAGTCAGCTTATTTCCGAGCGGTTTTCTTTGTTCGCAACATGTTCAACGAATGTCAATAAGTAAGGGGTTGTGCACAAAAAGAGATTATCGACAAAAGAACTGACAAAGATATAAACAGAAAAAGGGGTACTTATGAACAGAAAAAACACAGAAAATTTTTCATAAAAAGCCGCAAAAAAATAAAAGAATGGGGCCCTATAAAATGTTATTTAAGCAAAATCCACAAGATATTTTATGCCCGCATTTTGACGTCTGCTCGGGTTGTATCATTAACCAATCTGTTGATCAGCTTGCCCTGTTTCAAGAGGTGAAAACCTATTTTAAGCATAAAGACGTTCACAATCTGCACTTGATCACAGGACCTAGCTGTGGTTGGCGCTGCAGGGCGAAACTCGTGGTTCAAGGAACGGCAAACCACCCAAAAATTGGACTTTATAAAGAACACTCACACGAAGCTGTGGATATTCCCTTTTGCCGCGTGCATCATCCAGTCATCAACAGTGTTGTCCTACAAGTAAAAGCCTTTATTCAAAGCGAAAAAATAGAGCCCTATAATGAAAAAACAGGAAAAGGGCTTCTCCGTTACGTTCAGCTGGTAATTGAACGTAGTAGTAACAAGATTCAGCTCACATTTGTTTTAAATTGTAAGAGCGAACCCAACCGAGAGCGCTGGGTGATAAAATCAGATGACGTCCATTCTGTTTGGCTTAATTGCAATACAGCAAGAACAAACACCATCTTTGGCTCTGATTGGGAGCACGTAGACGGCCCTTCTTTGATTTGGGAGACCCTTGGTGGGGTGAACTGCTGTTTCCATCCAGCGAGCTTCGCGCAGGCCAATTTAAACCTGTTTGATAAGATGCTAGGCTCGATTGAGAAAAAGGTAACGGAGAATTCACGTGTCGCGGAATTTTATGCAGGTGTTGGGGTTATCGGATTAAGTGTCGCGCGCAAAAGTGAATGGGTGAAATGTTGTGAGATCACAAAAGAAGCGCAGCTATGTTTTGAGACCGCCCGAGCAAAGATGTCAGCAGAAGATGCGGAAAAAATTTCTTTTCAAAGCGGACTTGCTGCAGAACGGTTAGATTTGCTTGTCGGGGCCGATGTTGTGATCGTTGATCCGCCACGCAAGGGTTTAGATAAACCCGTTCTAGAAGCGCTTTTTAAAGCCGATGAAGTGAAAACGTTGATTTACATTAGTTGTGGTTGGAAAGCCTTTCAGCGCGATTGTGACGCCTTATTAGAAAACGGATGGGTCTTAGATTGTGTGGAACCCTATTTGTTTTTCCCGGGAAGCAATCACATAGAGTTGTTGGCTGTTTTTAAAAAAACCAAAGGACAGAAAGGACAAGCGTAAAATCTATAATCGATTTAAGATAATCCTTAAGGTCTTTTGTTCTTTTGATTATCGATTTTTAAGCTGCTTAGTCTTTTTAGTAGGTGTGTGAGGGGTGTTTTTTGAAAAGCTCTGCAGGTGTTTTTTCTTTTGAGCGGTTACCGCTGTGCTTGGTAATAAATTTCTAGTCAGTTTTTGAACGGTGCGGGGTTCTTGTAAACAACTGTTGTGCAAACAACAAGAAAAATAAGACTTATTGCATTAATACGTAAACTCAAATCAATTTCTTGATTTGAGTTTACGGACTGAGATTGTGGTTGAATAGGGTTTACGGGCTGTAGACAAGAGCGGATTGAATTCAAAGGGGTCATGTTAAACTCCTTTTGTTAAAAATATTTATATATAAAAACCTTAAAAAAAAGAAATTTAAAAAAACACAAAGGTAGAATCCTAAGCGAAAATGTTTTTGAATTGACGTGGAGAAAAAAGTATTTGGGTGACAGGATTTGAACCTGCGATCCCTTGCCCCCGGGCCAGGTATTTTCCTGTTTTATATAGTCTCATTCTATACCAGTAAAATCACTTTCGTATTATATTTTAGAGGTTGATTTCCAATATTACTTGTCTTATCGTACTGGCATAAATTTTACGGGTTTTCAAGTGTCTTATCCATCACCCATTCACCACCCAGGGATTTTCACGGGCAATACAATACCACCTAGCAATGCAGATAACCACTGCCAAAAATTAAAAACACAAGAGAAAGCGATTGATAGTCGTGATTCGCTAGTCAAAGGTTTAGTCCTTCGCCTCAAACCGACGGAATCAAAATCTTGGATTTTCTGCTATTCAGTTCCTTGTCCAAAAAGAAAATGGCGGGAACGGAAGAAAGGGCTTGGTTCATTTAAGCTGGGGCGTGATGCTGCGGCAGGGTTTACAGTCAATGCAGCCAGAAAGGAGGCTGAACGTTTGAAAAATGGCGTAAGACATCATCAAGCTGACCCTGTTGGAGATAAAAGAAAGTTAGCAACTGAAATACGGCGTGAAAAAGCCAGCAATATTTTTGTCAACGATCTTTTCGAGAGGTGGACAATAACGTTGCAGAACGCGCTGTACGTCCACTGGCAATAGGTTGCAAAAACTGGCTGTTTATAGGTAACGAAGATGCCGGAGATTCCGCTGCAGTTCTATTTTCACTGATTCAAACATGCCGCGCTCTTGGCGTTAATCCAAGAGAGTACCTTGAAGAGGTCATGCGCCGTCTCACGTCCCACAACCCCCAAAAGCTGCATGAACTCCTATCCGATCAATGGAAAGCCGGCAACGCGCATTAAATTGCTAGATGGCCTCATTTGACGCTTACCATATACCTGCCGCACGGCATAAAAAAAGGACTAATAAAAAGCGGTCAAACCCTCATAAGTCCTTGGTAGAAAAGAATCTGGGTGACAGGATTTGAACCTGCGACCCCTTGCCCCCCAGGCAAGTACGCTAGCCAAGCTGCGCTACACCCAGATAAAAAGTTAGATAGCTGCTAAGCCTTCGAATTGATAGTCAGACTTCTTAAAGTCTCTCACAGCTATTTTTGCGCAGTCTTCAATGATCTTTTCCAATGAATCTGCTGGATCCACTTCCGCAGCAGAAATATCAACCGCGATAGATGCGCTAAATGACGTACCACCTTTAATACCTTTGACCTTGAAATTTGCGAACATCCCGTCTTTTTTCTTCGTGATGTTAATAAAGCGAATAAGATTGTTTTCTGCGATGTTTTTCATAGATATCCTTTTGAGTCGTAAAAAGAGATGATCATAGGATTTTTGAGGGTTTCAAGTCTAGAAAAACAAGTTGTTTTCTTACTTTTTTATGCTTAAAATAACGCGTATGAATAAACAACTCAATCTCTTTTCAGAGCTCGAACCTAGCTGGAAACACATTCTTAAAAAAGAATTGGAAGCCCCCTACCTAGAAAAACTTCAGCACTTTCTTGATGAAGAGCGCTCTTCGGGTGTGCTTGTTTACCCCCCAGAGCATCTTATATTAAATGCTTTTAATCAAACACCTTTTCATCAAGTTAAGGTCGTTATTGTTGGACAAGATCCTTACCACGGCCCCGCGCGAGCCCACGGGCTTTCTTTTAGTGTTCCCGATGGAGTACCAAATCCTCCTTCACTGAAGAATATTTTCAAGGAAATAGAGCGCGATTTAGGCATCCCGGTGTCGAAAAAAGGAGCGCTTTCTCAATGGGCGAAACAAGGTGTTCTGCTTTTAAATGCGACGCTAACTGTTCGGGCTGGTAAACCCATGTCTCATCATAAAAAAGGCTGGGAACAGTTTACTGATGCAGTGATTGACAGATTGTGTGAGAGAGAAAAACCCGTTGTATTTGTTTTGTGGGGAAAATTTGCGCAAGAAAAAGGCTGTAAAATTGAGCGGTATTCCCAGCATGTTGTATTAAAAGCGCCTCATCCTTCACCGTTATCTGCTTATCAGGGTTTTTTTGGATGTTCACACTTTTCTTTAATTAATCAAATTTTGCTTAAAAACCATGAAACGCCCATTGAATGGAGTCACTCCCAAGTACAGACCTGATCGAAGATTTTTGGAGCTCCCAAGTAACTTCGTCCTTCACGTCAGAAAGTAACATGAATTTTTTGAGGAGAACAAAATTGACTTATCAAAGACGACAGTCTTGCCCAACTGATCGCGGTAGCGGTCAAACTCTGGGTAGCCCAGGGTACGCGATAGCTACCCTAGGTGCCTTGAGAATAGACGTGTACTGGGGCGGTAATACCACTTTGCGAGGCGATGGAAATCACAACGTTCTACAATAAAAAATTTGCCGTGAAAAGGGCTGCCAATAGGAGTATTGATACCGCGATACACATCTATTCTCAATGTACCCAGGGTAGCTATCGCGCACCCTGGGCTAATCAGAGTATGATAGCTACCCCGATCGATTGAAAACGAAGGCCTTCATACTAACTAGTGAATTTAGTCGGAATGCTTGGTTAGACCGCCCACGATGTTTAATTACCTATAAAGTTATCTAGAAGACGCATTTTGCAAAAAATAATGGTATATAATCACTTTTTAAACCGTTACTTTTTGACATGAGATGAAGTTGCGTGAAGGCTCAAAGATCTTCGATCAAGTTTACTCGTTATTGGTGATTAGTAGCTTTAAACGTTATGGATACTTAAAAGAGATTAGTTGCAACTCAGAGCAAATAATCGCCTCAAAAGCTGATGTCCATTCAGACATGTTAGAAAAGCGTTTGTATTGTTCCTTAGCACATCGGGACCATTCTTGATAGTGCTCAGGGTTTGTGAGTAAATCACAGGCCAGTTTCATGTAATCGTCTGCATTGCCTGAGGTAATCACTTTATCCATTCCCATAAAATAGCCACCGTAACGGGCTTGTTGGGGGCCGTTGGCATCATACATAGAAACCACAGGGCATCCTGTCGCCATTGCATCTAACATGCCAAGACAACTTCCAAAGGGGAATTCATTTAAGTAAAGAGAGAGGGATCGTGCGACCTGACTTGGATCAATCCGCGGTCCTAAGACACAGAGCTTCCCCGATACTCCGTATTGAGCGAAAATCCTTTTAATTCTTTCCGCATCATAAAGAACGCCAATCGGCGCATACCACGCTTGAGGAACCTTCTTTAAAATCTTAGCAATCGTATGGAGCATTTCATCGGTAAGGCGTGCATCCAATTTTGTGGAGATTGTTGTGAGAGCGAGGGCATCGTCTGGAAGACCCAGATCGCTTTTGAGGTAAGGTTTTTCTTCCCACTGCTCATGCGAATTTACAGCAAAAGATAACGCTTTGACCCTGGTATTTTTTTTAGCGTAATGCTCCTGATAAAGAATTTCGCCGTCCGGAGTGCTGACTAAAGCAAGATCAAATCCCGCGAAAGGTGATTGTGAACCGTGATCAAAGAGGATGCGTAGAGGCGCTGTTGTCATTTGAGTCGCGATCAAATTCACTAGATTGGGCCCATGAAAAGCCACAACGTCAACAGCTTCTTTATCGAGAAGATCAGCTAAATCTTTGCCCTCTTCAAGATAAGGACTCGCTTCCCCTTTTCTGATGACAGTAACACCCGACTGCTGCATTTTTTCAATCGTCTCCTTTCCTCTAACTTCCGAGGTCTCCGAAACAAACTCTTTGTAAGGGTATTCCATGGAGTGGGGCTGAGAGAACTCTGTGCAAATCACCAACACATCAAAAAGCCTTTTATTTCTATGCTCGACGAGATTTGAAACAACGCGAGTGGGTGCATGTCCGCCGTCAACGAGTTGAGGAACCACATGTGCTAAGCGAATCTTTTTTTTCTGTGTGTATACGCGTTTAGTACAGGTTTTTGCAAGTACTGCCAAAATAGGCTGCAGAGCCTCATCTGGTGCAGGGCCAAGTTCTTTGCCTCGTGGTGGCAACCCTTTGTGGGAATCAAACCAGTCTTCCGCGGTTTTATAGTCATACAGTGCGGGTATGCGCGCTTCTCCTAGCCGGTTTACGCGGTTAAAAAAGAACATTCTTTTGGAAATTGCATACAAGCGATTCCCTACTGGTGTGTCGCCACTCACCGTTTCAAGAGAGTGGTTAAGCACGTCATGTAAAGCTTCGAGAAACACTGTTTCATAGGTTTTAAGAGCTTGTGATGCGAAGAAAAAAACAGGCTTTAAGGGCTTGTTTTTGAAGAGGCCGAATTTTTGTGAGCAAAACTGTTGGAGTGGATAGAGCTCTAGTATGTAAATCAGATGCTGTTCATCTAGCAAGGAGTCCAAAACAACAGGATGGGAAAGCAGATGGAAAAATTGAGCGCTAGTCGTGAACACATAAATAGCAGCGACCCCTTTTAGGTGATTTAGGAACGGACTTAAGTCCTCTTTAATTGGCTCAAAAAAAATGACCGGAATCTCACCCGTCTTTTCACAAGACGGCAATGGCAGCGTGTATTGGACCGGATACCAGGGGTGCGCGTTACTGTAGTTCAAAGAAAGGCTTTTTATAAAATCGGGCTTTTTTTGTTTAAGGATATGCCAGTTTTTCGTCATGTTGAGTTGAAACGTCACTAAAGAGCGATAAACTTCAGGGGTTTGGGCCACTATTTCGCTTATTTCTGAGGCGTTTAAAAGGATCGACTCGCGCTCGTGTAAAAGCATCTTGTAAAAAGGTAAGGGCAAAGTGTTTAGGTGAAGGCGACTTTGTTCTTTATAGAACAAGCACTGAAGAAAAGTCCATTCTAAACAAAGCGCATCCAATCCAGCAGCGATTAGAGGTGTTTTTGAGAGCTTTTCCGATTCAATGCTGCGATAAAGTAACGTTGTTTGAGGAAAAAGAGCCTCTAATCTCCCAAAGACAGCCTCCTCAGTATAATGGATGAGTTGTTGGTCGCTTTTATTGTTGACAGGGAGGTTAATGTAAGAAAAATCGGGATCTTGAACGACCCTTTCGGTGGCTGTTTTTAGGTTGCCAGCCAGATAAAAAGTAAAAAAATCACGCATTAAATCATTCATAAGTCGCCCCCTTCACACACGTTATAAGGCGTGCCTTTGAAGTTCAACTACATTTTTTAAAGACATTAATTTAATCTTAATCATCTTTTTGCTATAATGGAGATAAGCGAAGAAGTTTTTTAGAATTAATCTAATAGCAGAGGTTATTATGATAATCGAAAAAGACCTCAAAAAGCTATTTCATCAACTCGACCACGATGATATAGCGCACATCTCTTTAGGGAGTTCTGATGTCACTGTCAGGGTGTTTGACGGTGCATCCAGAATTACGCTTTCAACTCCTGTTTACCATGGAGGCAATTTCCTCCCAAAAAGCGTGCGCCACTGTACTTCGCAAAAACTGACTCTTTTAAATCCCATTCAGATCAAGACGTCTCTTCGTATTGACGAAGAAAACTTTAGGGTGATTCTTAATTACCTGGGAGACCTTGGAGGGTTGACAACCATTCAATTCAAAGATATTCTCGAGGAATTTAGCTATTTAGCCGAGGAGTGGAGATTGCATCTTGACGAAAACGATAAGAATGACCTTGTGCATGTAAGAGTGCAATAAGCAAGAAACAGGATGTGGAGGATAAGGAAAAAGAACAAGATAGCAAAGATGCGCAAGACCCGTTTGACCATTTGTCTTTCAAGTCTTTTACAAAAGATTTTGAAGAACAAGTGGTCAAACGTATCTCGCGCGTCTTGCCTATATTGTCCTTTTTCCTCATCCTCCACATCCTGTTTTCTTGCTTTAATTTTGCATAGAGAATCATGACTTCATAAAGCACTATTAGAGGCGCAGCTAGTATTACCTGAGTCAAAACATCAGGTGGTGTTAGCAGCGCGCTCGCGACAAAAGCCGCTAAAATAAAAAAACGACGCGATTTAGATAGGGTTTTAGCACTTATCCTCCCGCAGTGAACAAGAAAGACTCCCACAACAAACAACTCAAATGCGAGACCATTTCCAAGCAATAAAACGACCGTGTAGTCGGTGTAGTGCGAAAGCGACCATCAATTTATTCCTATTTCTTCATTAAATAGATTGAGGTAACGGTTGGCAACAGGGAGAGTCATGTAAAAAGCAAAAAGAACGCCCGAAGCTAAAAAACAACAGAACTCAAAATAAAGGGAGCAATCTGTTTGCGTTGATCGAAGGAAAATGCTGGAGCAATAAATCGCAGGACAAAATAAAGCCAAAAGGGTGAAGTTGCGACCAAGCCCACCCAAAAGCAAAGCTTTAAAGTCGTCGTCATTCCATCAACGGGCCCGAATATTGCGAGCTGGTGTTGGGGTGTCAGCGTTTCAATGGTCATTGTTCCGTGGGAAGGAATGGAGAAAGTTGTGTTTGAGGTCTGAGTAATGTTTGACGATAGTTCTTTTGCGATTGAGTGCTCTGGAAGAGAGTAATGAATGGATTGAGAGCTTGTGTTAAGTAAACGTTCTTGTTTGACTGTGAACTGCTCTAAGTGGGTTGCTTGAGCATTGAGAGGGTAAGTCAAAATGGAGAAAAGTTCTCGGTAGAAAAAGAGTGAGGTTCTAATACCGGTGGCGACAACCAGTAATGACAGAAGGAGTGTGCGGCGTAGGGCGTCGAGATGGCCCCAGAAGCTTGCCGATGAGGGATCCACGACTACCCGTCTTTATTGACTGGAGCATCTTCAGAGCAGACTTTTTTAAATTCACGAATGCCCTTTTCAAGGCTCTTAGCTAGTTCTGGAAGTCTTTTTCCTCCAAAGAGAAGTAAAAAGACACACAAAATTACAATTAATTCACCACTGCCAAACATTGTTGCTCCTAAGTGTTAGAAGGAACGCAAAAAAACAAGATATGGGGATCGGGCGGGATGTGCAGGATAAGTTCGACTACTTATTCTACGTATCCCGCCCGATCCTTCATATCTTGTTTTTTGCGTTCCTTGCCTCAATCTTTCTACTGATCCACAAGTTCTTGTAAACTTCCCAACAGATCACAAATCTCATTCTTTTGAGTTTTTGTTAATCCCAAACGACAGTCTTCCATTGAATGGTACAACTTACGAAGCACCTGGATAGTTGCCTCCCCTATGTTCTGCGCTCTTTTATCCTTTTTAGCAAGCGGAAAAGCCTCGCGAATTAACGCTAATAACTCGTTCTTGGTTTGACCATCATAGGTTTCTACAAACCAATGTTTTTTTTCTAGAGGGCCTTCCCTGCTAGCTAGTGTATAGATTGCTTGACGCGGCATTAACTCAATTTGGGGCTTTAATGTCTTCGGCAAGGACTCATGAAATTCATAGTATTGCATTAGATTGTAAGGCGTTTGACGGTTGCCGTATGAAGCAATGAGCCATGAGGTAAAGGCCCCGTCTTTATAACGCGTCAGGATTATTTGAGCCTTTTTAATTCTCTCTCCATGCAGCATCGCAGCTTGGTTGTTGATGGCTTTGACTTCAGAAGTGATCAAAATTAAAGCTTCCAAATCGTCAGCAATATTTTGCTTGCCGTTAGTGTGGTGAGTTAAGATCTCTTCAATGGAGGATCTCTCGTTTTGGGTTAGTTCGGTAACGCTGAAAACACCAGCAAAACTCGTGAGATTGCCTTTAGCTGACTGCTTAGCCATTTCCGCCATTTTAGAGGAAGTTTGTTCCGATTTCTTCATGCGCTGTGATAACAGCGTGTTAATATTACTCATACAAAAGGTGCTCCATGTAAAGCGGCTTTACATTCTATTTCTATTTAAGTCGGGCCAAGATTTCTTTAGCTGCTGCGGTGTAATCTTCCGATGCTCTACTGTCAGGTTCTGTTTCGAAAACAGGTTTTCCAAAGACAGAGGCTTCAGAAACAGTAATATCGCGCCTTATTTTAGACTTCAAAAGCTTTTTAGGAAATGTACGGTCCACCACCTCAAGAAAAGCCTGATTGCTTTTGCCGCGTGCATTCCAAAATGACAGAATCACACCGAGAACACTCAGTGGGTGTCTTTGGGCAAGATTTTCAACAAAAAGCGAAAGGCGTTCGAGTCCTTTTACGCTATAAAACTCAGGTGTCGCGCAAACGAGTGTGTGCTGAGCTGCGATAAGGGCTGATTCTGTTAACCAACATAATGAAGGCGGCGTGTCGATGATGATGATGTCATAAGGCGCATCTTTAATGATATCACGCAGTCTTTCATGAGAATATCTGTCCGCAGCGAGTGTTCCGGTGACTTCAACACGTTCAAGCCATGTGTCCCCTGGAACAATATCGAGATTTTTGACGGATGTTTTTTTGATGACGTCTTTCAACTCTTTCGTCCCCTGCAGAACAGAGGCCATGCTGTCATTTTCGTCAGGATCAAATCCGAGGCCTGTTGTCAAGTTGGCTTGGGCGTCAAAATCAATAAGCAACACTTTTTTTTTGTGGTGTTTAGCAAGGGCTGCTCCAAGGTGCAAGCTGGTAGAGGTTTTTGCTGTTCCGCCTTTAAAACTGCTGATCGCTATTGCTTGCATGGTTCATCTTCCTTTGCTTCTTGTGTGTAGGGCGATTTTAAGCTGCGTTCATTTTTCTCTTTTTCGATGATTTTGATGAAATCGCTGGCTTGGAGTTCTCCATGAACAACGTTGTCGCGCGTTCTGAGATTAATTGTTTTGTGATCCATCTCTTGATCGCCAATGGTGAGCATGTAATTGATTTGACTGAGCTGGGCATTGCGCACTTTTTTACCAACGGATTCGCTGCTGTCGTCGATGTCAACTTGGAAGCCTGCGTCTTTAAACAGTTTATAGAGTTCTTGTGCATACGGAGCGTGGCGATCAGCAACGGTCATGATGCGGACTTGTACAGGACTTAACCACAGCGGAAAGCGGCCTGCAAAGTGCTCGATCAAAATACCGAAGAAGCGTTCGATGGACCCAAAAATAGCCCTGTGAATCATGACGGGGCGCTGTTTTGTGCCATCTGAGGCGATGTACTCAAGCTCAAATTTTTCTGGGAGGGCCATGTCGAGCTGAATTGTCCCGCACTGCCACGTTCTTGAAAGGGCATCGCGAATATGAAAGTCGATTTTAGGTCCGTAGAAAGCACCGTCACCTGGATTGACTCTATAAGCACGCTTGGTTTGGTCGAGTGCTCCTTGAAGGCCTTTTGTGGCATTTTCCCACTCTTCGTCTGTTCCAATGGTGTTTTTGTCTGGACGTGTCGATAGTTCCAGGTGGTATTCCAGACCAAATGTTTTGTAGATTTCATCTGCAAGGTCAAGAACCTTAACGATTTCGTCCTGGATGTCAGCTGGCTTCATGAAAATATGCGCATCATCCTGATGGAAGCTGCGGACGCGAAACAATCCCGAAAGAGATCCTGAGGGCTCGTAACGATGCACGTTTCCGATTTCTGCAACGCGCATAGGCAGTTCTCGGTAGCTGTGAACGCCTGTTTTATAATAGAGCATGCCTCCGGGGCAATTCATGGGTTTGATCGCAAATTCGCGCTCTTCGATGATCGAGGTGAACATGTTTTGGCGGTAATTACTCCAATGGCCAGAAAGTTCCCATAAATCCTTTGTCATTAGGGAGGGTGTTTTAATTTCGATGTAGCCTCTGTGATCGAGGAGTCCCCTAATGAAAGAAGTCAGCTGGTTCCAAATGACCATCCCTTTTGGATGGATGAAGGGCATGCCTGGAGCTTCTTCTTTAAGAGAAAAGAGGTCAAGTTTGGGTCCAAGGATTTTGTGGTCGCGTTTTTTTGCTTCTTCGATTTGATGGAGGTAATCTTTCAGCAGTTTGCGGTCAGGGAAAGTAATTCCGTAGATACGCGTGAGCATTTCTTTGGTTGGGTCTCCATGCCAGTAGGCTCCGGAGTTCTTCGTGAGTTTTAACGCTTTGATTTTTCCTACGTTGAAAAGGTGCGGGCCGCGGCAGAGGTCAAAGAATTCGCCTTGGCGATAGCCGGTGAACTCTCCATTGGCATCAAAGCTGTTTATGAGCTCTGTTTTGTAGGCATTTCCTGTGAAGTTTTGCAGGGCATCTTCTTTGCCCGCGAACACCACACGTTGTGATTTGTAGTTTTCTTCGACGATGGCTTGCATTTCTTTTTCGATGCGTGGAAAGTCTTCTTCAGAAATTGTGAGGTTGGCAAAGTCGTAATAGAAGCCATTTTCAATTGGTGGCCCGATGGTGGGTTTTGCCTCGGGATAAAGACGTAAAATGGCTTGAGCAAGGACGTGAGCTGAGGTGTGCCAGAAGATTTCGCGGCCTTGAATGTCATCAAAATCCCAGAACATGATGGTGTCGTTATCGTTTAAAGGCGTTGTGAGATCGCAGTTTTTTCCGTTGATATTGGCGCCTAGGGCTTGGTTCGGCGCTCTGAAATTGAGTTTTTCGGCTAAGTCTTTGGCTGTGCTGCCCTCTGGAAGTTCGACAGAGGATTGATCTTTGAGTTTGATAAACATACGTTATAGTCCTTACTTTTGGGAGAAAAAATCTCAGAAGATGGTATTTTAGCGAAATTAGCTGAAAGAAGAAAGAGGAAAGAGGAAAAAAGAGAATTGCGTGGAAATCAGGAAAAAGGACTAGGACGCGAAGAGATACGCAGGATAAGTACCACCACCCATCTTAAAAAAGTGCTTGGCTGTTTTTAACGCGGAGGCGCAAAGACGCGGCGACGCGGAGTTGAGTTATGACTCTTTGATAACGAAAGTATTTTAAGTACTAAAAAATTAAAAAGATTTTATTAGCAAAGAGTTATAACTCAACTCCGCGTCACCGCGTCTTTGCGCCTCCGCGTTAAAAAAAGCCAAGCACTTTTTTAAGATGAGTGGTGATACTTATCCCGCGTACCCCTTCTC
>Ga0105045_10000560_pt1 | contig 27672 bp, 23 predicted proteins | sample MAT02_FD_78089 | JGI IMG/M metagenome (GOLD analysis project Ga0105045, IMG submission 78089) | Freshwater microbial communities from Lake Fryxell liftoff mats and glacier meltwater in Antarctica - MAT-02 (megahit assembly) | ecosystem: Environmental > Aquatic > Freshwater > Ice > Liftoff... | reverse complement strand
GCAAGACCATTTACAGGCAGTTGATTTTATATTTGATGTAGTTAAAGAAAATAGACCTTTAACCAAGGGTTTTATCTGCGAGCTACACCAGCTTACAACAAGACATCAGGAGTTTGCCGAGGGTAGAGACCAATTTGGAATCAAAACTAAAATTGCGCTCATCAAAGGTAGATTTAAAGAAAGAAAAAATAACCCCACAAGAGAAGATGGATCAACCATTTTATACTGCCCACCCGAACACGTGGAAGCTGAGATGGATAGATTGATCGAGATTTACAATAAACTTTGTGAGCAGAATGTAAACCCGCTTATCATAGCCACTTGGGTACACCACGCTTTTACAACTATTCATCCATTCCAAGATGGAAATGGTAGAGTAGTCAGGCTAATTGCAAGCCTAATTTTGATAAAAAGTAACTTTTTCCCAATCACCGTTTTAAGGGAAGAAGCCAAAGTAAAATACATTCAGGCTTTGGAAGAAGCAGATAATGACAAACCCCAAAAATTAGTTACCTATTTTGCGGAAATCCAAATACGATACATCGAAGAAGCCTTAAATATCAAGGAAGTCGGTAACACTTCTTTAAATGAAGTAACGAATATCTTCAACCAAAAAATACTCAAGAAAAAACAAGAAAGGCAACTGCAATACGAAGGAAGACTTGCTCAAAACCGGTTAACCGTATTTGAGTATTGCAATAAATTTCTCAACGGTTATAAACACCGACTTGAAGCCGAGTTTGATGACAGCGTTACATTGTACATTACTAGTGTAAAATTTGACGACTTAGCAAAACAACATTACTATTATAAACAAATTGTTAGTTATGCCAAAAAACATAATTACTATTTTAATAGAAACTTGCCAAAATCATATTTCAAGTTTGTCGTTGCATTTGAACAAAAAAAATATGAGTTGGGGATCACCCTACATCATTTTGGTTACGATGACAGCGTTATTGCTATTGGGGCATTTTTGGAGTACAAAGGAATTTTGCCAAGTGAGGAGATGGATACAACAATACCACTTGACATTAAACCACTCGTAATTTCAATTAAGGATGATATTGCTCCAAAAGAGAAGAACATTGGTTTGCATCTTGAAGATATTTTAACCGCAACGATTGCACAGATAGCGAGTGAAATATAAACATCAGCCCAACCGTAGGTCAAACCCATTAAATTCAGTAAACAAACTGGCCAACAGTTGTTTATCGGGCAGGATCCTGAGTTGATTCAATGAAGGTATAACATCACCCGCCCCTTTTTCTCAGCAAGTGAGATAGCAATTGATTGCCAATAACTCGGGGAAGTGCGGTTTGGAAGCCCCCCAAACAATCGGCCCGGGTGCTGGGCAGGTGCGCCCATCGCCCTCAAACCAACACCACCCCCCAAATCAATACAAAAGTTGCGTTGATCGGCCTAGAACAGGGCCAATTGGCGGATGCGCACGTGGCCCTCGTGGTCGATGAGCCACTGCTTGCGCCACAGCCCACCGCCATAGCCGGTAAGTGAGCCGTCGGAGCCGATGACCCGGTGGCAGGGGACTATGATGTTGATCTTGTTCCGGCCATTGGTCGTGCCTACCGCCCGTAGACACTTTTCGTCGCCCAAGCGGCGGGCCAGCTCGAGGTAGCTCACCGTGCGGCCAAAAGGGATTTGGCCAAGTTGTTGCCATACCCGCTGTTGGAACACGGTGCCGTCTTGCTGGATTGGCAGGTCAAAGTCTTTGCGTTTGCCAGCAAAATATTCATCCAATTGGTGTACACAGGCCAGCACCACTCCCGAGAGCACGGGCGAAGCTTCCCCGCGCCCGTGGCCGAATTTTCCGTCGGGATAAATGACCGAAACTAAGTGGGTGTCCGTTCCCGAAATTTCCAAGCAGCCAACCGGCGATGAATAGTAGGTAGTGTATAACATCTTTTCTAACTTAGCAGGCAGAAAACTACGCCCATGACTCTTTTTGACTTTGACTGGACTACTTCCGACCGCCTGACCCTGCGGGGCAAATGTTGGCTGCCCAAGCCAGCCCCCCGGGCCATTGTGGCTTGTGTCCACGGTTTTGCCGAACACATTGGGCGGTACGCCCACGTGGCCGATGCGTTCAACCAAGCGGGGGTGGCGTTCATCGGGTTTGACTTGCGCGGCCACGGCCTGTCGGGCGGTCAGCGTGGCCACACGCCCTCGTACAGCAATTACATGGAAGACATCCGGGAATTTTTGGCCTTAGTGACCGAAAAATTTCCCAACTTGCCCTTGTTCCTCTATGGCCACAGTGCGGGCGGCAACCTTGTGCTAAACTACGTCCTAAGGTTTGCCCCTGAATATGTGCAGGGGGTGATTGCCACGAGTCCCTGGCTCCGGTTGGCTTTTCAGCCGCCGCCGGTCAAAATCTGGTTGGCCAAGATTATCAGCAAGATCTACCCGGCATTTACCCAAAAAAGCAACTTGGATGCCAACGATATTTCCTCGGATCCAGTCGTGGCCCGAGCCTATGTCCAGGACCCACTCATCCACCGCGATGTTTCGGCCGGGGCCGTTTCGGGTATTATGGCGGCCGGCGAGCGGGCTTTGCGCGAGGCGGGCCAATGGGCAGTGCCTTTGCTGCTTTTCCACGGCACCGACGATAAAATTACCGATCGGGCGGCCACCGAGGCTTTTGCCGCTGCCGTGCCCCCGAGCTGGCTCACTTTGCGGATTTGGGACAAGGGCCGCCACGAACTGCACAATGAAACATTTCGGGCGGAAGTAACCGCATCGATGGTACAGTGGATTGCCGACCAGTTACCCCCAACCGCCGCTTAACTAGCGGTTTTTGCGGCGCATGGCACTCTTGGCGGCTTCCACCACATTTTGGGCCTTGAGCCCGTACTTTTGCATCAATGCCTCGGGGGTGCCACTTTCCCCAAACCGATCCTTTACACCCACCATTTCCACGGGCAGGGGCAGGTTGCGGGCCAGCAGACCGGCCACGGCATCGCCCAAGCCGCCGTAGATCTGGTGTTCCTCGGCAGTGACGGCACAGCGGGTTTTCATCACCGAAGTGAGAATGGCCGCTTCGTCCAGTGGTTTGATCGTATGAATGTTGATGATTTCGGCCTCGATGCCTTGTTCGGCCAGTATTTCGCCCGCCAAGATCGATTCCCAAACCAAATGGCCGGTGCAAAAAATGGTCACATCCGCCCCTTCGTTGAAAATAACGGCCTTGCCAATCTCAAATTTCTGATCGGCCGGGGTAAAAACGGGCACTACCGGGCGGCCAAAGCGCAGGTAAACGGGGCCTTGGTGTTCGGCAATGGCCACGGTGGCGGCTTTGGTTTGGTTGTAGTCGCAGGGGTTGATCACCGTCATGTGGGGCAGCATCCGCATCATCCCCAAGTCCTCCAGGATCTGGTGCGTGGCCCCATCTTCGCCCAGGGTAACACCGGCGTGCGAAGCGCAGATCTTCACATTTTTGCCCGAGTAGGCAATGGATTGACGGATCTGATCATAAACCCTGCCCGTCGAGAAATTGGCAAAGGTGCCGGTGTAGGGAATTTTGCCACCGATGGTCATTCCCGCTGCGATGCCCATCATATTGGCTTCGGCAATCCCGGTTTGGAAAAACCGATCGGGGAATGCTTTTTGGAAATCGCCCATCTTGAGCGACCCGGTGAGGTCAGCGCAAAGGGCGACCACGTTGGCATTTTGGCGGCCTACTTCCAACAGGCCAACCCCAAAACCAGAGCGAGTATCTTTTTTCTCGCTAAAAGGATATTTTTTCATTTTTCTTTGATGATGTACACGTCTTCGCCGGGTTTTTTCATCCGGTATTTTTCCCGGGCAAACTTTTCCAGCAACTTGGGATTCTGGCTCAACAGCTTGCGCTCTTCGGTCAGTTGTTTGATGCCCGCCTGATAAAATTGGGATTCTCGGTTCAGTTGCTCAATTTTATCGCGGTGCAGGTATTGGCTATAAAAGTTGTTGCTGTCAAAAAACGACATCCACACCAAAAATGCGACGGCAAAAATAACGTAGAAGTTATTCAGTTTGCCAATTACTTTTTTCCATTCCATATCGAAACCATCGTGTGATTTATGTTCCCAAACCTAAAGTCAGACTTCAAGCGAAGTCCATCAACCAATTGGTTTTCAAAACTATCACATTTTTTTGTCCTATTCAAAATAAAACCCAAATATTTTTTGGCTGGGTCGCAACCTTTTATCTAGGCACTTGTCAATGGAAATATGCGGGTCCGGGAGCATCGGGCTGCCCGGCGCATTGGTTGATAACCCACACTTGACCTAACAATGGCCTTGATCGGCCCTTACATTAAACCCTTGATTCCATGAGAAAATTTCAATTGGCTATCTTAAAACTGGGTGTGGCCTCCGCCGCTGTACTGTTGGCTTGGCTCTGGCAGCAAGCCTAATAGGTTTTTCACGCCCATACCGGGGGCAGTGCCCAAGTGGGGTTGCTGCCCCTAACCGTTTCAACAGCATCTCAATTGCCCTGTATTCGGTTCCCTCAAATTTGAAAAATGGCCTCCGGTGGTCACACGCAATTGTGGGCCAATGTGGGAGTGCTAATTTGGGAAGTAAGTTTCGTTCGCCACCGTTTTGGGCAATTGCGGGCGATTAATAAGTCAAAATCCGCTTTCGTTTGGTGCATTTGGGAAAAGCTTGGTGTAATATTGTTTCTTCACCAATATCACCGTTTGCTATGAAACACCGCTTTCTCCCTTTTGCCTTTGGTTTACTGTGGCTTACCGGTCCCGTTTGGGGACAAAAAAACAGTTTGCCCCCGCTGGATGCCCTGGTGGACAAAGAATATCCATCGCTGGCCGAGCTGTACCTGACTCTCCACCGCAACCCGGAGCTGTCCTACATGGAAGTGAAAACGGCCCAGCGGATGGCCCAAGAATTAAAATCTGCTGGATTTGAGGTGCATGAGGGCATTGGGGGGCTGGGCGTGCTGGGCATCCTGCGCAACGGGCCCGGCAAAACTATCTTGGTCCGGGCCGATATGGACGGCCTGCCGGTAAAAGAGGAAACTGGCCTGCCCTATGCCAGTACAGTGGTGACCAAAGACTCGGAGGGCAAAGACATGCCGGCCATGCACGCCTGCGGCCATGACATCCACATGAGCACTTTTGTGGGCACGGCCCGGCTTTTGGGCCAACTCAAATCAACTTGGCGGGGCACGGTGCTGATGGTGGCCCAGTCGGCTGAGGAGAAAGTGGGCGGGGCCACCCAAATGATGAACGCTGGCATCTACGAAAAATTTGGCCGGCCCGATGTGTGCGTGTCCTTGCACGCGAGCGCGGCCTTGGCGGCGGGCCGGGTGGGCTACTGTCCCGAATACGCACTGGCCAATGTCAACTCCATCGATATCACCGTTTACGGCGAAGGCGGCCACGGCGCGTACCCGCACCTGACCAAAGACCCGGTGGTGCTGTCGGCCAACATCATCACCCAGTTGCAGACCATCGTGAGCCGCGAAGTGCCCGCGCTCGAAGCCGCCGTGATCACGATCGGATCCATCCACGGGGGCAACAAGCACAACATTATCCCCAGTGAAGTGAAACTGCAACTGACCCTGCGCACCTACACCGAAACCATCCGCCAGCAGTGCATCGAGAGCATCAAGCGGATCTGCCGGGGCGCGGGCATTGCGGCGGGGCTGCCCGACAGCAAACTGCCCAAGGTTGAAGTGGGCAACGAGTCGGCCGAGGCCCTCTACAATGATCCACCACTGACTGCCCAAGTGGCGGCTTCCCTTAAGCGCAGCTTGGGCGGGGCGCAGGTGGATCAAGTGCAGCCCGTAATGGTGTCCGAAGATTTCGGCATCTTTGGCCGGCGGGCACGCCCCGAAGTGCCCGTATGCATGTATTGGCTGGGGACGGTCGATCCGGCCAAACTGGCCGAGAGTGCTGCCACTGGAAAGCGGCTGCCCACGCTCCACTCGGGCGACTATTACCCCTTGTATGAGCCGAGCATCCGCGCGGGCGTGAAAACGATGACCGGGGTGGTGCTGGATCTGTTGGCGGGAAAGTAGGCAGACCGGGCACGAGCCGTAACCTCCCCGAATGGAAGAAATGGCTTGAGGGCTGAGGTGAGCCAAATGCTTGGCACTGGCCGCCCAGCCCTACCCGGCAGCCTTGATCGGAACGGGAGCAATAATCGCGGGAAATCTGGTGAAAAACTTATAGTTTTGCGATCGGGCCGACAACATATTTTTTCGATTCGTGCCATTCCAGTTCCTTTGTCTTGCCAAGGCAGATTTGGCAAATTATTCATCATCATGAACGTTTCAACCGACAAACCTTTTAAAATCGTTTATTCCCTGTTCCAGCATCAATACTTGGGCTATTTGTTCGAGTCTTTTGCTGTTCACCTAGATGCCCTAGGCAATCTTACCCTCCTCTACCAGAATATTTCCCGGGTCAATGCCCATGAGTTTGTGGCGGGCCTGGACGACGATGACTACGAACTGATCAGCCTGATGGATGCCATGCAACAAGACGTGGTGACCAAGCGCTACGTGGGCCAGCGGCGCATGTTGCCCAATGATTTTTTTCTCAAGACGTATGATCCCAAGACCGGGGACAAATTATTACAAGAAACCATCGAGCGCGATCTGGGGCGCAAAAGGTTCCGGATCATGGAATTGCTTTGCAAAGCGGCCGGGACGACCGAAAACGGGCTGCGGGAAAAATGGTTGTTCGAGATGGCCAACGATGGCAACCCTGTGACCCGGCGGATCATCATCGAGCCTCGGCCGGCCACTATCTGGTTCCACTTCAAGCGCAATCCCGATCACACGGTCTATTACCCCACCATGTACCACTTGGGCGACAAGATTGAGTTTCAGCACCGCAATGCTGTTTTGGTGTGTCAAGAACCCGCTTGGCTACTGCTCAACCATCGGCTTTACGCGTTCGAGAACGAAGTGGACGGGAAAAAGATCCAGCCCTTTTTGCGAAAAGGCAATATATTGATCCCCAAACATTTGGAAGATCTCTATTACGAAAAGTTCATTCTGCCCCTGATCGAGTCTTTCGATGTGAAAGCCCAAGGGTTCCGGATCGAGAATTTGGCTCCCCAGCCCCAGCCCCAACTGCAGTTTTCCGAAGTGGGCAGCGGGGCACAGTCCGTGCTATTTGACCAAGAAAGCCCCGCCACGGCCCCCGCAACGGCGAGCAAAATGAGCTTCAAATTGTCGTTTGCGTATGGAAAATTTACATTTGGGGCCAATTTCCACTCCGTTCGCAGCGCCAAGATGGAAAAGCAGGGTGATGATTACATTTTTTACCGAATCTGCCGCAGCACCAACATTGAGCGCGAAGCTTTGGAATGGCTGGCTGCCACGGGGCTGGATCTGCGCGCCGGCAAAGCGGTGCTGGACAAATCTACCGCCTTTGCTTGGCTCACCCGCCACACGGGCGAGTTGGCCGAAAAAGGATTTATCGTCCAGCAATGTGCCCAAGATGGCAAACGTTATTTCATGGGCAAATCGCACATTAACCTGACAGCCCGCGAAAACTTGGACTGGTTCGACATCGAGGCCCAGATCCAGTTTGGGGAGTATTTAATCCCGTTCCTCAAGATCCGCAAAATGATCCTGCAAAAGCAACGGGAATTTACCCTCCCCAATGGCGAGATTGCCGTCATTCCTGAAGCCTGGTTCACCCAATATGGGGATGTGCTGGGTTTCATGGAAGAAACCGACCACGGATTTACCATCCAGAAACACCATTTGGCCCTGCTGGACGAGCTGCACCAAGGCAAATTGGCCGAGGTGACCATGACCCGCAAGCTGAAAAAACTGCAAGACTTCGACCAAATTGAGGATTTTGCCCTGCCAAATGGCTTCCGGGGCGAACTTCGGCCTTACCAAAAAGCTGGCTACAACTGGCTAAAATTTTTGCGCGAATACCATTTCGGGGGCTGCTTGGCCGATGACATGGGCTTGGGCAAAACGGTCCAGACGCTGGCCCTGCTCCAAGAAGAAAGTGAGCGGGTCAAGCGCGAAAACTTGCCCCACCAAGCTTCACTGCTCGTAATGCCCACTTCCCTGCTCTACAACTGGCAAATGGAAGCCCGTAAGTTTACGCCCCGGCTCCGGGTGTTGGCCTACACTGGCAGCAACCGGGCCAAGAATCCGGCCCAGTTCGACCAAGTGGATCTGGTCCTGACCTCCTACGGCATAGTGCGCCTAGATGCAGCCGACGTGTTCAGCAAACATTGCTTAAACTATTTGATCCTCGATGAGTAATAGGCCATCAAAAACCCCGACTCCAACATTGCCAAGGCCGTGCGCAAGCTGGGGGCCACCAATCGGCTGGTGCTCACGGGCACGCCCATCGAGAACAGCACCATGGACTTGTGGTCCCAGCTTTCGTTTGTCAACCCGGGCCTGCTGGGCTCGCGCTCGTTTTTCCAACAGCACTTTCAGCAACCCATCGAAAAGAAAAACGACCAGGTTTCGCTAGCCAAGCTCCAGGCCATTATCAAACCCTTCATCCTGCGGCGGCACAAGAGCCAAGTGGCCACCGAACTGCCCGAAAAATCGGAGAAGGTGCACTATGCGATCATGACGGCCGAGCAAGAAGAGGAATATGAGCAGGTAAAATCGCACTACCGCAACACGATTTTGGCCCACATTGAGCAAAATGGGGTGAACAAATCGCAGATCTTGATCCTTCAGGGGTTGTCCAAATTGCGCCAAATTGCCAATCACCCGCTCATGGTAAACCCCGATTTCGTGGGCACTTCGGGCAAGATCCGGGATGTGATGCACCTGATCGAAACGGCGGTGTCCGAACAGCACAAAATATTGGTTTTCAGCCAATTTGTCAAACATTTGGATATTGTCAAGCGGGAACTTGACCTTCGCCAAATCCGGTATGCCTACCTCGACGGAGCCACCAAAGATCGGCAGGCCCAAGTGGAGCTTTTCCAACAAGGCAACCACGAAGTACCGCTGTTCCTGATCAGCATGAAAGCGGGCGGAACGGGCCTCAACCTCACTGCTGCCGACTATGTGTTCCTGCTCGACCCGTGGTGGAACCCGGCCGTCGAGGCGCAGGCCATTGACCGCGCCCACAGGATAGGGCAAGAAAACAAGGTGATGATCTATAAGTTCATCACCCAAAATACGGTCGAGGAAAAAATATTGCTGTTGCAAAAAAACAAGCTCCAACTGGCCACCAATCTGATCACCACCGAGGACAGTTTTGTAAAAAACCTCTCCAGTGCCGATATTGAAAGTTTGCTGGGCTAGTCGATGACGGGGTTCAGTTCCGAATCGGCCAAAGTACCCGGTGCAAAGCCCTGGAGCCAAGCTTGGCGATCGTTTTCTTGGTTGGCATTGGCGGGCTGGACCACCCGGGCCCCATCGGCAAAGTAAATGATGGTCATCACCTCGCGCATTTGGTCTGATACATTGCCCGGGGCAAAATGGAGCGTCCAGCCGGAGTGGAAAGTGGCATCGCCCGCTTTCATCTGGCTGGGCCGCCAAACTGGAAAGCCCCGCTGTTGCACGTATTGATCCAAGGTGGCTTGCGACTCATCCGAAATGGCCACGCTATCCAGCAGGCCGCCCCGGTGTGAACCGCCCGCAAAGGTGAGAATGCCCATGTCGTCGGTAATGTCCACCAGTGGCATCCACATCGTAATGGTGCGGTCGCTGTCCAGTGGCCAGTAGTATTGGTCTTGGTGCCACGGGGTCGGGCCACCGCCCGGCTCCTTGAACAGGGCCTGATCGTGGTAGATCCGCACTTTGTCCACCCCCAGCAAACTGGCCGCCAGGTGGGCAAACCGCTTGGCAAAGACAAACTTTTTCACCGCTTCGTCGTTCCGCCATACATTCATGGTTTGGATAAACGCCTTGCCATACGTGTCGCGCTCGGCCAAAGGTTTGAGCGGGTTGGCGCGGTTCAGGTCGGCCACTGCTTGTTTGATGGCGCGGCGATAGGTGGCCACTTCCTGCTCTTTGGCCACGCTGGGCAAGTAAATGTAACCATTGGCCCCAAAGAAATCGCGCTGGGCAGTGCCCAATCCGTAGGGCTGCGACAAGTCGGGCAGGGTTGGGGCTGCCATTGTTTCCAAGTCATTCATTGCTCGCTAAGTTTTATACCTCGGTTGTTACCCAAAATTATCATTTTTTTGGGATTTTCAACCGTTTTGCCCGTCGTTGTTGAAATAGGTGATTTATAGCTTTTTAACATCTTGTGACCCCACCAAAGTGAGCAAGAAAATGTACTTTTGCTACTTTTACTCATCTTAAATTGAACACAATGAACAGTAGGCTGAAATATATCGTGCTAACGGGCGCTTGGGCGGCAAGTATTTTGTGGACGACCAACCCCATATTGGCCCAATCCAATTCCCCCAAATTTCCTTTATTGACTATTGAGGATACCACGGTCAAAAAAGTGGCCCCGAAAAACTGGTTCAACCTGGATCCCAAGAAAGATCAGGTAAATGGTGTGGGCAGTGAGCGGGCTTACCAAGAACTGCTCAAAGGCCGGTCTTCGCAATCGGTCATCGTGGCCATTATTGATTCCGGGGTGGACATAGAACACGAGGATCTCAAAAATAAATTGTGGGTGAACAAAGGCGAAATCCCCAATAACGGCATCGACGATGATAAAAACGGCTATGTGGACGATGTGAACGGCTGGAACTTTATCGGTGGCAAAGATGGGAAAAACGTGGCCCAAGACACGCACGAATCTACTCGGCTGTATGCCAAGTTCAAGGCCAAGTTCAGTGGCAAAGCCGAAAGCGACATTGCCCCAGCCGACAAAGCTGACTTTGAGATCTACCAAAAGGCCAAAGCAATGTACGAAACCAAAGTAGCAGAATATTCGGGCCAAAAGGACATGATCGACAATTATGCCATGATGTTCAACAAGTCTGAACGTTTATTGGCGGCCTACTTGGACACCGAACAAGTGACGCTGGAAGAAGTTCAGGGCATTGAGACCGAAGACAAGGTGGTGGGCCGGGCCAAGCAGATCATGGAACTGTTTCTGGCCAACGGCCTGACCAAAGAAACCATCAAGGACAACCAAGAACAATTGGGCAATATGCTCAAGTATGGCTTCGATCTGAACTTTGATCCCCGGAGCATTGTGGGTGACGATTACAACAACAAAAACGAACGGGGCTATGGCAACAACGACGTAAAAGGCCCCGATGCTTCGCACGGTACGCACGTGGCGGGCATCGTGGCGGCTGAGCGCGGCAACAACCTGGGCATGGACGGGGTGGCCGAAAAAGTGCAGATCATGTCCATCCGGGCCGTACCCGATGGTGATGAGCGCGACAAAGACGTGGCCAACGCCATCCGTTACGCGGTGGACAATGGCGCAAAAATAGTGAACATGAGCTTTGGCAAGGGCTTCTCGCCCGACAAGGCAGTGGTGGATGAAGCGATCAAATATGCCGAATCCAAAGGAGTGCTGTTGATCCATGCGGCTGGCAATGACGGTGCTGATACCGACAAAACGGGCAACTTCCCAACCCGTGATCTGAACGATGGCCGCAAAGCCAACAACTGGCTGGAAATAGGGGCATTGTCTTGGAAAAGTGGGGAAGATATGGTGGCTGTTTTCTCTAATTATGGCAAAAACCATGTCGATTTATTTGCCCCGGGAGTGGACATCTATGCCACCACCCCCAACCAGAAGTATCAAAACAATAGCGGAACCAGCATGGCCGCCCCGGTCACTTCGGGGGTAGCGGCGGTACTGCTGTCCTACTTCCCGCACCTGACCGCCTCCCAAGTGCGCGAAATTTTGGTCAAATCCACTTATAAGCTGCCTGCCCAAAAAGTGAAAAAGCCCAGCGAAGCGGAAGAACCCGAGGTGGTGGAATTTGGCCAATTATCGGTCACTGGCGGCATCGTCAATGTGTACGAGGCCATCAAAGAAGCCCAGAAAATCAAATTGCCCAAGAAGCGCTAACCCGCGCCAATTGGCTCATGGTTTTAATGCAACGGTTTCGGGATTTATCGTCCCGAAACCGTTTTGCTTTGTGCACGTGGCCACATTGCTATAACTTTGTTCGTTGTCAACTCTTTAGCCCTTGCCCCTCGTCAGTTTCCTCATGCCCGCCTACAACGCGGAGCCTTTCTTGGCCCAGGCCATAGCGAGTGTGTTGGCGCAGACCCACCAAAACTGGGAGTTGCTCTTGATAAACGACGGCTCCACCGACCGTACCCGTACAATTGCGCTGTCGTTTGCCGATCCGCGCATCCGGCTGATCGACAATGAAACCAACATTGGCCTGACCGCCACCCTCAACAAAGGGATTGGGCTGGCCTTGGGCAAGTATATCGCCCGCCTCGATGCCGATGACATAGCTTACCCCCAGCGGCTGGCTGTGCAGGTGGGCTTCATGGAGGCCCGCCCAGATGTGGGGATGTGCGGTGCGTGGGCCGACCAGATCGATGGGGCGGGACAGATCACGGGCGAGCTCAAAGTAGTGGTGGACGAAACGGCGATTCAAGCCACCCTGTTGTTCCACAACAGTTTTTACCATTCTACGGTGATGCTGCGCCGCGAGTTGGCCCAGCTCGGGTATGATGCCCGGTTCCAGATCCAAGAAGATTACGAATTTTGGGTGCGGCTGGCCAAACTGACCAAACTGGCGGTGATTCCGGAAAAACTGATCCAGTATCGGGTACATGGCGGCAACGTCACCATCACCAAACGGCAGTCGGCCCTGGCCCATACCGAGAAAATCATTCTGCAACAATTGACCGAACTGGGCTTGGCCCCTATCAAGGCCGAACTGGGCCTCCACCAGCAAATTGCCCATTTTGATCTCGGCGGTTCTGCCGAGTTTTTCCGGCTGGCAACCGACTGGCTGGCCCGGCTCAAACAGGCCAATGACCGCACCCACCGCTTTGACAACCCCGCTTTCGACCAACTGCTGGGGCGCAAGTGGACCACCGTGGCCGCGCATTTTACTTGGCTGGGCCGGGAAAACTTGCGGGCGCTGGCCCATTCGCCCCTTACTGCCCGCATGGCCGCCAGCGATTTGCGCAAGATCCGCTGGTTGAGCAGCTTGCACATTTGGCCCTTGAATGCCTTACTTTTGCCGCTCTACCGATGGCTGAAGTCCAGATGAAATTTTCCTTTGTGATCCCTTACCGAAACCGGGAAACTGACCGGGTGGCCCGCTGCCTTGCTTCGCTGCAAGCCCAGTCGTTTTCTGATTTTGAGATTGTCTTTATTGATTACGGCAGCGATGCCCCCATCAATGCCCAGATTGGAACACTGTGCAACCAGTTTGACAAAGTGCGCTACCTGTATTACGACACCCGGGGCTGGTTCTGGTCGCGCTCGCACGCGGTGAACTTGGGCATTGTCAATGCTAAGGGCGATACGGTGGTCGTAGTCGACATTGACCTGATCTATTCACCGGTTTTTTTGGCAAGATTGGATCAATTAAACAACCAATCCGGGGCAGCCAAAGAATTTTATCACTATCAGTGCTATTACCTGCCCGAAAGTTTCCGGGCGTACGACCAATTGGATTTTGTGCATTCCCGTCCGTATGAAACCAGCACTTTCCAAGGCTCGGGCGGTTTAGTGGCCGTGCCCCGGCAGGCTTTTGCCGAAGCTGGTTTTTTTGACGAATACTTTCGGGTGTGGGGTGTAGAGGACATGGACATGACCGAGCGGCTCCAGCAAGCGGGGTATGTGCGGCGTACCGTCCCAGTAACCGAAGCAGCCAGCTTCCATCAGTGGCACCCCAAGGCATATCGATCCAATGCCGCTCCCCACAGTTGGTATGATGCGATGGAAACCCATTGGCAGGCCCGCAAAGCGCGGGGAAACGCGCAAGGTCAGCTCCAGTGCAGTTTCCCACCCCTAGAGCGTCTGGCCGTGGCCTCATTGGAAAGCCCCAACCACTGGTTGTTTCAGTTTCGTTTCCCCTTGTTGTCCTCGTTCAACCGATTCTCGGCAGCATTTCTGGCCCTGGCTCCGGGGCAGGGCTTGGCCGTGCGCCAGTCCTTTGAAGCCATTCCCGAAGCTGCTCCCACCAAACTGGCCCAAGCCTTGGGAAAAGTAAATGGCTGGCTGGCCAAGACTCCTTTTTCTTACCGTTTGACCGAAATCAGGACTTTTGAGACCGATTTGATCCATTTCCGCGACGTGCGCGATTTTCTCTTCTATTTTATTGCCGAAAATCAAGCGTTTATTGTTGATTATCGCTTCGAGCAATCTCCAACGGGCGAATTGAACATTTTAATCATCAAAAAATAGACAGATGGATTGGCAAACTGACTGGTTGGGCAGCGACTCAATATTTTACCATGAACTGACAGGCAGCGTGAGCCGCAACATCTTGGAAGTCATCGATTGGGCCAATTTTGATTGGGATGCAGATGGATTGGCCAACTACGTGGATTTTGGCTATTGCGTGTTTTCGCACACACCCATTCGCCATGTTCGGTTTTTACCGGCTGAAGCCAAGTTGGTGCGCGATCCCGGCCAACGATGGCAAGTCCAACTGCTGCGCCCCGACAGTTGGTTTGCCGATCAGATGGCCACTGAAACCAAGTCCGAACAAGTAGTTTCGCTCATCCAAGCCCACATCCGCACATGGGAAGCGGAGCAGCAGGGAGCCACGATCGTGCTGCCCCTTAGCGGCGGGTTTGATTCCCGGATGATCCTTTCCTGCCTAGCCCACCCCCAAAACGTACGGGCCTTTACTTATGGGCAGACCAAAGATCCAGCCCAGAGCATGGAAGTGGTGCATGCCCATTATTTGGCCCAATTGCTCGGCCTCCATTGGCAAACGGTGGAGTTGGGCAGGTTTATGGCCTACCAGCCCGAATGGTATGCGTTGTTTGGCTGTTCCACCCACGCCCATGGGATGTACCAAATGGAGTTTTTTGATCGCATCCGCCAACTGGTAGGGGGCCACGCCATGGGTAGTGGCCTGCTGGGCGATAACTTGGCGGGTAAAATGGTCATCCCGCCGATTCACAGCCCCAGCGATCTGATCCATTTGGGCTATCATCATGGCTTGCAGGGCGATGCGACCCGACTGAAAACAGGTAAGCACATCAACCGGGTCAATGAAGCCATGTATGAGCAAAAACGAGATTGGTTGGCTGATCCCAAGTTGAGGGTGTTGGAAGCCGTGCGGGCCAAGATGATGTTGCTCAAATACTTGTTGCAAGTGCCGACCCATTATGGTTTTCGCCCCTATGCCCCATTTGCGCACGAGGAAGTAGGCTTGGCCATGATGGCCCTGCCCGATCGCGAGCGAAAAAACCGCCAATGGCAACGGGATTATTTTGCCAAAATCAATTGGTACCCCGAACAATTGCCGCTCAAAGGGACAGAAATCAACTATTTGAACCAATATGCCCTCTTGCAGAATCCTGTACCACCCTTGTCGGAAAAAATATTGGGCGAACTGTTCGACCCAGCTTACATCAACTGGATCAACCGCCATTTATTGACTACATGGCGTTCCCAATTTGACTTTTGGTTTTACCGAAATTTTCGCGCCACCCGGCTCATCTGGCGGCTCACCAGTCAAGCCAACGAAGTTGCACTCGGGGCTTACCAAACACTCTATCCACTCCAGCGGCTGATCGAGGCCCGAGAGGCGGCCATCCAATAATGACCGAGCAGCCCTTATTCCGAAGCCGCCACGGCCTGCTCCACATCACGCAAAATATCGGCAATGTGCTCCAAGCCGACCGAAATCCTGACCAAGCCCGGCGTAATGCCCACGGCTGCCCGCTCCTCGTCCTTTAGCTTGGAGTGGGTGGTGGAATAGGGGTGCGTGGCAATGCTCCGGGTATCGCCAAGGTTGGACGTGAGCGAGAGCATTCGCAGGGCATCCATGAACCGTTTGGCCCGATCCAGGCCGCCATGCAGCTCGAAGCTGACCATGCCCCCGCCCAAGCGCATCTGCCGCTTGGCCAGCGCATACTGTGGGTGCGAGGGTAGGAATGGATATTTGACCCAACTGACCTGCGGGTTTTTTTCTAGCCACTGGGCTAGTTGCAGGGCGTTGTCGCAGTGGCGATCCATCCGCACAGCCAAGGTCTCCAAGCTCTTGGACAGCACCCACGCATTGAATGGCGACATGGACGGGCCCGTGTGCCGGGCAAAAAACCGGATTTCTTTGATCAGTTCTTGCTTGCCCAAAATGGCCCCACCGATCACCCGCCCCTGTCCGTCGATGAACTTGGTGGCCGAATGCGTGACCAAGTGGGCCCCGTATTTGGCCGGGGTTTGGAGATAGGGCGTGGCAAAGCAATTGTCCACGTTGAGGATCAGGTTGTGCCGAGCGGCCAGTTTGCCCAGCCATTCCAAGTCGATGATGTCCAGGGCAGGGTTGGAGGGCGTTTCGACAAAGATCATCTTGGTGTTGGGCTGGATGGCCGCTTCCCAAGTATCGGGTGTGCCCATGTCCACGTAGGTGTGGGCGATGCCCCAGCGCGGGAACAACTGGGTGAAAATCTGGTGGGTGGAACCAAACACCGAGCGCGAGGCCACCACATGGTCGCCCGCCCGCAGGAGCGCGGCCATGCTGGCAAACATGGCGGCCATGCCCGAGGCGGTCGGGATCCCATCTTCGGTGCCCTCCAACTGGCAGAGTTTCTCGATCAGTTCGGTGTTGTTGGGGTTGGAGAAACGGGTGTAGATGTTGCCCGGCAGTTCGTCGGCAAACAGGGCCCGCGCCTGTTCGGCATCCTCAAAAGTAAAGCTGGAAGTGAGGTACAAAGGGACGGAATGTTCCCGAAAATCACTCTGTCCGGCTTGAGTCCGGATGGCATTGGTCTCAAAATGTTCGTGCATGATCAACAAAGGGGATTATAGGGCCACTGGGCGGGCCGACATTACATATTTGGTCTCGGTCTGGCTGGTCACGGCAAAACCCAACTTAAGGTAAAACTGAAAGGCGCGCTCATTGATCCGAAAGACCTCCAAAGTTACCGTTTTCCTTTGTTTACCGGCCCCGGTCAGTAAATCTTCGATGAGTTTTCGGCCAATGCCCCGCCCCTGGACGGCCGCCTTGAGGTAGATGCCACACACAAAAAAGGAATCGATGTGCTCGGCCACTTCCCAAGTGCCCACCGGCTGTCCCGCCACTTCCACCACCCAAAAGCGGCTGGCGTGAGTCTGGGGATGATAAGCCTCGAAGGTTTCACAGTGGAATTGCCACTGGAACGTTTCGTCCCAGCCCCAGACTTTGGCCACAAAGGCTCCGATGGCCTCCCGCTTGATCGCGTAGGTGAGCGCCAAGTCGTGGGTGGTTACAGGACGTAAGAAAAAATCAAGCATGTCAGGGCGCTCAATCAAAGGTAATGCTTAAAGGAAACAATTAATGTTTAAAACTGGTTGGCCAGCCAAAGCAATGGGCCGGGCTACCTTTATACGGCCGAGATTTCGTATTTTTGCCATCCATAACCATTAACTGGGTCGGGGCAGTGCATACCAACCCAAAAAGGTTTGGGAAATTGCATTTTGTTGGCCAGCCAAAGAGGCTAGGTTTACTTCGCCACCAAATTGCATTTTTATGGCAAACTGTTTTAATTCACCGTTTAAAGCGAAAGCAATGAAACTGATTTGGTCAATAATATTCATACTGGTGGTCGGTTCGTCCTGCTTGGCCCAAAAAGTGCAAGAAAATGACGTGCCGCCCCAAGTAAAAGCGGCGTTGCAAAAACAATTTCCCAGCGCCACAAAAGTTAAATGGGGGAAAGAAGACACCCATTATGAAGCTGAATTTAGTGTCGATAAAATTGAACATTCGGCAGTATTTGATGCTCAGGGCAGTTTGGTCGAGACTGAGGTGGAGATTGAAATCGCCCAGCTTCCCGTCAGTGTCTTGGCGTATGTGAAAGCAAACTATGCAAGACAAAAAATAAAAGAAGCCGCCAAAATTACCGATGCCAATGGCAACGTGACCTTTGAGGCCGAGATCAAAAAAATGGACTTGATTTTTGACAGTAATGGCAATTTCGTGAAGGTGGTCAAGGATTAGATGTGTTTAAAATGGCCCTAGGAGCAGTTCCAAGCCAACCGAATCTGCCCAAGAGTCGGATTGATTTCTTAAACAAGGTTTCTGGGCATTTTACGAGCACACTTTGATTTTGAAGCCACTCCGATCTTTAATCAGCTTGATTTTCAAAGGTTGCTTCCCTTCATTTCATCCACCAGGTTATGCCCAATTTGGCTGGGCCAGTTGGTGTACGAATGGAATTGGTGCTGAAATTGTTGCGCCTTCAACGAGACAAATCAAACCGCCAGGTTTAGCGCAATCTTAGCTGCACCATCGTCCCGGTTGTTTGCCATTGTTCCCACTAGACCTTGCACCATGCTCCACGACCAGCGCAACCTTTTGCGAAAACTTACGGCAAAAAAAATTTTAAATGGGTTGAAAGTGTTGGGGTCTTATTATTGGTCGCGGTGGATGGGACGGCCGATCCACGCGGGCCTGCCGGTGAGTATTGCGGTGGAGCCCACCACCTCGTGCAACCTGCGCTGTCCCGAGTGCCCGAGTGGGCTGCGTTCCTTCACCCGGCCCACCGGAATGCTGCCCGAAGCCATGTTCCAAGCCCTGATCGATGAGTTGGCGGCCACACTGGTCAACCTGACGTTCTATTTTCAGGGCGAGCCGTACCTCCATCCCCAATTTATCGAGCTGGTGCGCTACGCCGCCAACCGCCGGATTTACACTTCCACCTCCACCAATGCCCATTATCTGACCGATGAAAACGCCCGCCGCACGGTAGAGTCGGGCTTGGATCGGCTCATCATCTCCATCGATGGCACCACCCAAGAAAGCTATCAAGCTTACCGGATCGGGGGAAAATTGGCCAAGGTGATCGAGGGGACCCAAAATGTACTGCGCTGGAAACGGGCCTTGCGGTCGCGCACGCCCCACGTGGTTTTCCAATTTTTGGTGGTGGGGCCCAACGAACACCAAGTGGACGAGGTGCGGCAATTGGGCCGATCATTGGGGGTGGACGAAGTGAAATTCAAAACGGCCCAGATCTACGATTACGAGCACGGTTCACCGCTGATCCCCACCAACGAGCGGTTTTCGCGCTACGCCCGCCAGCCCGATGGCACCTACCGGATCAAGAACCGCCTAGAAAATGGTTGCTGGAAAATGTGGCATTCCTGCGTGGTCACTTGGAACGGGGCCGTGGTGCCCTGCTGTTTCGATAAAGATGCCCATTACCAACTGGGCAATGTGGCCGATCACGGGTTTCGGGCCGTGTGGCGCAGCCCGCCCTACCGCCAGTTCAGGCAGCAGTTGCTCCATTCGCGCCGCCAGATCGACATTTGCCGCAATTGCACCGAGGGAACCCAAGTGTGGGCCTAGTTGGGGCCTGATGGAGTAACCTTAGCCGTTTTTTTGGCTTTATGGGCTTCTAGCCAAGCCATACCTTCCACCAAATTGTCAAAATAGACATGTTCACAGGCGATTTCTTTGATCAAGTCTTTAAAATCGTCGATGGTCAGTTCGGCGTAGAAATCTTTGGGAAGAATGATGGCCTCGCCCCGGAAACCGAGCGGAATAATGCGGGGCAGTATCTCATTGGCAAACCATTCCATGGCCTCGCTAAATCCTCCCTCACAAAGACTGAAATCTGAAATGCAACGCATGGCGGGTAAATGGTTTTGCTCGCTCTGCGACACCAAATACTCGATCACGGCTTTCATCTGGGCCATTTCCACAAAACCCAACCAACTGTGAATGCCCGCATAGTATTGGGGCAGATAAGTATATTCAAAAATGGGTTTGCCCAAGCGGTTTTTAATTGTAAAATGGAATGGATCTGCCACTGTGAGTTGCAAGCCGAGCGAGGATAATGCTTCCATAAAATGTGGTTGTTGAGCAATGACAGTGGCCAAGCTTAATGGACTGGCAACCGATATTATTTTGAGCATATTATGGGCCAAACCACTAATGCAGGCCAACCCTTTCCCGGAAAAACCAGTTTAAAAAAGAGAAATGCGGAGTTGGACTAGCCCAGCTCCGCAATCACGGTCTTGCCCGCCGAAGTTTTATCATCGATCTTGACGAGCACTTTGGCATCCAATGGCAGAAAAATATCCACCCGGGAACCAAACTTGATAAAGCCGAACTCATTGCCCTGTACCACGCGCTGCCCTTCGGCCACGTACCAACAAATCCGCCGGGCCAGTGCGCCCGCGATCTGGCGAAACAGGACTTCCACGCCCTTTTCGTTTCGGACCACCACCGTGGTGCGCTCGTTTTCGGTGCTGGATTTGGGGTGCCAAGCCACCAAATACTTGCCGGGGTGGTATTTAAAATATTTCACAATGCCCGACACCGGATTGCGGTTGACGTGCACGTTGATCGGTGACATAAAAATGGAGATCTGCCGCCGCTTGCCCTTGAAATATTCTGGTTCCAGGATTTCCTCGATCACTACCACTTTGCCATCGCAGGGGGCCAAGACTTGGTTGGGGCTGCGCTCCACCTGCACGACGGGGTTGCGAAAAAACTGCAATACGAGTATAAAAAGCAAAAGGCTGGCGATCAAGACAATGTTGTGCAGGCCCAATTGCAGCGGCAACAAATAATTGAGGCCAACATTGAGGGCGGTCAAAGTGAGCAATACGACTAATAGAGTGGCGTATCCTTCGCGGTGGATGGTCATTGGGCAAGGTTTTAGGTCAGCACAAAGTTAAGGTATTTGTCAAACTATTCACTTTCGGCCTGAAACCAACCCGCATAAGTGATATAATTGCCCGAGATGCGCCCGAGCATTTCCCGGAGTTTGTCATCCACGGGCTTGATCTTCTTGGCTGGCACACCAGCGTAGAGGTAGCCGGCTTCAACAACCGTGTTTTCCAGCACGATGGCCCCAGCGGCGACGATGGCCCCCGATTGGACCACTGCGTGATCCATGACGATGGCCCCCATCCCGATCAGGCAGTCGTCTTCCAAGGTGCACCCGTGGACAATGGCCCGGTGGCCAATGGACACCCGGCTACCAATCTTGGTGGGGGCTTTTTGGTAAGTACAATGGATGATGGCCCCGTCTTGGATGTTGGTTTGGTCACCAATGTGGATGTAATGGACATCGCCCCGGATCACAGCGTTGAACCATACACTGCACTGTGCCCCCATGATTACCTCACCAACAATCGTAGCGTTTTCGGCCACAAAACAATTTGCCCCAATTACCGGGGCAATGCCCCGCACTGATTTGATCACGGCCATGGTCTAAGGATTTTGCGTTACTTTTGAGCCAAAAATACATCGCGCCGGCGTAACCGCGCTTTTTTTCTTAAACATTCCAATATGGCAAGGATACTTACGGGCATCCAAAGTTCTGGCCGGCCCCATCTGGGCAATCTCTTGGGGGCCATTATCCCGGGCGTCAAACTATCGCAGGACGAGAAGAACGAAGCCTATTTCTTTATTGCCGATCTCCATTCACTCACTACCATCAAAGAAGCACGCGTTAGGCAGGAGTATTCAAATGCGGTGGCCGCTGCTTGGTTGGCCTGTGGTTTTGATACTGACAAAAACGTGTTCTACCGCCAGTCCAGAGTGCCCGAAGTATGCGAGCTGGCGTGGCACTTGAGCTGTTTCACACCCTACCCCATGCTGGCCAATGCCCTCTCGTTCAAGGACAAAGCCGACCGGCTGTCTGACGTGAACGCCGGGCTGTTCACCTATCCCGTATTGCAAACGGCAGATATTATCTTGTACAACGCCCACTTTGTGCCGGTCGGCCAAGATCAGCGGCAGCACTTGGAAATGGCCCGGGACATTGCCGAGGCGTTCAACAATCAGTATGGTGAAACCTTTGTGGTGCCCCAAGCCAAAATTAGTGAGGATATTATGACCATTCCCGGCACCGACGGCCACAAGATGAGCAAGTCGTACAACAACACGATCGATGTCTTCTTGCCCGAAAAAGAGTTGCGCAAACAAGTGATGAGCATCATTACGGACAGCACACCGCTTGAGGAGCCAAAAAATCCCGATACGTGCACTGTTTTCCGGCTTTATTCGTTGATCGCGAATGACGCGGATGTGGCTGAGATGCGGGCCAATTATTTGGCTGGTGGCTACGGCCACGGCCACGCCAAGCAGGAACTCTTCGTTCAATTATTGGCGATCTTTGCCAAGGAACGTGAAATCTTCAATTATTACTTGGCAAACTTGCCAGAATTGGACAAAAAGTTGAGGGAAGGAGAAGACAAAGCCCGGTTGATTGCCCAACAAACCTTGGTTAAAGTTCGGCTAAAATTGGGATTTGCTTAAATCAGCGTTAAATGCGCTGGGCAATGGCATACTTGAAACATGCAGTTGCCCGGCCAAAAAAATTACACTATTTACCGACAATCAATATGCTATTGTCCAATACCAACCTCTTGGAAACATTATTGCGGGCCAGCTCCGATGGAGTTTTCGCTTGTGATGCGCAAATGAATATTTGGGCGTGGAATCCATCCATGGAGGTGTTGTTGGGCATATCGGCTGGCGCGGCCATTGGCCAATCTCTCTACGTTCTCCTGCCCGAATGGGCGGGCCCAGAGACCCAACTGGCCATTGCCCAAGCCCAAGCCTTGGTTCCCAAAGTGTGGCCTGAGCAAAAACTGCGCAACACCACCACGGGAAAACTACACTCGGTTGAGATCCATTGGTATGCCTTGAGCACAGCGGCTCTGGGTGTCGCCGCTGCCAGCGACCAGCCGGGCATCTTGGGCATTGTCAAAGTCCAAGCCCCTGCTTTTGCCGATCACAATCCGTACAATCTGTTGGAAAAAAACTCGCTGGTGGCCATTCAAGGTTTTGGCTTGGATGGCACTATCCACTACTGGAACCAAGCGAGCACCCAATTGTATGGCCTTAGTTCCCAAGCCGCCGTTGGTCAAAACATGGATTTGGTGTTCAAGTTTATCAATTCAGATAAAAGCATTCGGTCCATCGTGGATCAGGTGCTGCTTACCGAGCAACCCTCGCTCCCGGCCGAGGACGAAGTGGAAGCAATGGGCGGCAAGCGGGTCTGGATCCTGCACGCGACCATCCCAGCGACCCGACAGGGCAAAATCACTGGCTTTTTTTGCATGGATGTGGATATTACCGGTCGCCGGCAAGTGGAGCAGCGGCTAATGGCCAATCAGGATTTTATGGAACTATTACTGTCCACGATGCCAGATTTCATTTACATTTATGATTTGAATCAACGGCAATACCAATTTGTCAATAACTCCATGCATGACTTATTGGGGTATGACAAGGCCGAAGTATTGGCCGGAAAAACCAACCTCGAGCAGTTGATCCATCCCGCCGATGTGCAAGTTTACCGCAATCTGATCAATAAAATAGTTTCATCTCCCAAGGTGGAGCAGGTGCACAGCATTGAATATCGGCAAAAGAACAACCAAAATGAATGGCGGTGGCTGACCGATCGGATCCGGGTATTCAAACTTAACGACGACGACACCCCTGCCAGTGTCATTGGGTCGCGACAGGACATTACCAGCCTCAAAGATGCAGAGCGCGACGTGCAAAAACTCCTCCGGCACACCCAAGTAAAAAACCGGGAGATCCAAGAACAAAACAACGAATTGGCCATACGCGAAGAGGTTTTGCGCGAAATCAACTCCGAACTGGAAGAAAAAAGCGAAGAATTGATCCAAAAACACAGTGAACTGGAAAAAGTAGTCGAAGAGCTGAAAGAGCGCAATTTCGAGCTTGATCAGTTTGTCTATAAAATTTCCCATGACATCCGCTCGCCCCTCACTTCCATTTTGGGGCTGGTGAACCTGATCCGCATGGATCCCGATCCCCAAATCATAACCGAAAGTCTCCACCACATGGAACGGAGCGTGCTCAGGTTGGATAGCTTTGTCAAATCGATGCTCAACTATGCCAAGACAAGCCGGGTGGACAGCCAATCTCAAGCCATTGATTTCAGTCAAATGATCAATCAGTGTTTGGCTGATTTGGTCTACTTGGATCACTTCGATAAAATTGAGAAAACCGTTCGGGTGGAGGGCGATGTGGAGAGCTTTCGGGGCGATCGATTGCGCATCGACATCATATTGCGCAACCTAATTTCCAACTCAGTGAAATACAGCAATAGATCTGCTATCAGCTCTTTTCTAAATGTTTTTATCACCGTGCAAAACAATGTTTGCACCATCATAGTGGCCGATAATGGAATTGGGGTTCGGGCAGAATACCAGCACAAAGTTTTTGAGATGTTTTTCCGGGCCACGGAAAAGTCTGACGGATCCGGGTTGGGGCTGTACATTGTCAAGCAAACCGTTGACAAAATGGGCGGAAACATCCAGATGGAAAGCTTCCATGGCTTGGGCACCTCCATCACGGTAACGCTCCCGAGCGTTTAGCCCGCCCTGCTCAACCAACATTTGCGCTCCGGGCAGGGATAAACCACCAAGCAAATTTCCCATTGAGTGGTTTCCCACAATCATCGTAACTTTGGTGTATTTTTCTGACCCCCAAACCGCATAAGTCGAATGTTGCCTACTGCCCCTCCCGCTCATTTATGGCATTTTCCGATTCAGTTCCGGTTTGCAGTGGGCCTGATTTTGGCCATGCACATTTTCGGGTTTGGCCTGATGTGCTGGCCACCCACCCGGACATTTTTCATTGCCCTTACCCCGGTCAATTTACTCGTCTCGGCAGGCTTCCTTTACCTGTTTCAATGGACGGCAGTGGGGGAGGTTCCGCCAAATGGGTCACTGGTTGGGGCGAATGGCCAGTTTTTTTGGGTTGCGGCCCTTTGCATGTATGCAGGGGGATTTTTGGCCGAAGTGGCCGGGGTTCAAACGGGCGCCATCTTCGGGCAATATGCGTATGGCCAAGGGTTGGGCCCCAAAATATGGGGCACGCCCCTAGTGATTGGGGTCAACTGGTTTATCCTCATTTGTACCTCCACAAGCTTGTGCGAAACGCTGCGCTGGCCCTTGCCCGCCAAAATAGCAGCGGCAGCGGCGCTCATGGTGGCCATGGATGGGCTGATCGAGCCGGTGGCCATCCACTTGGGTTTCTGGAATTGGTTTGGCCAGCCGATCCCACTCCAAAATTACGGGGCTTGGGTGGTCATTTCCTTGCTGCTCATTGGCTTGTTCCACCGCTTGGGGGCGGTGCGCCCCAATCCCATTGCGCCCTTTGTACTGGGCGCGCAAATTTTCTTTTTTGTTGGTCACAATATCGTGATTTGGTGGGGGTAAACGATACTTTGGCCCGGACAAAAGCCCCAAATACAGTTGGGGCTGGGGGCGCTATCTCACGCTACTTTTTGACTTGTTTTCATTTTTTGAGTGTTTACACTGGTGAAACAATGAACCAAAAGGCGAGTGTTCCAGCCACTTATTCGGTACAAGCAGTGGTTGGTAAAAAAACGACTGTTAGCTTCAAAGAGTGACTGGAACCGCTTTTTGAGTAAAAATCTTACACTTTTCCATTTCTTTTGGGAAGATTCCCCAAAAGAAATTTATCTTTGTTTAGTCATCAACTTACTCAAGATCAATACACCATGCCAACGACTTACACTTTTCCTGAAAAAAACCCTTTCTACGCCAGAGAAGTCTTGGATACCGACTTTGACATTAGGAATTATCCCCATTTATACGTGGAAATTGATAAAAGCAGACGGCACGAAGACGAAGGGGATTTCAAGGAAAACATCAAATATAACCTGAACATAGACAGTGAGAATAAACTTTCTTCCCTGCCAAATGACTACAAAAAAATCTTATTTATCGGACACAGAGGCACCGGTAAAACCCAAGAATTAAGGAGATTACATAATGAACTCGACCACCCAGAGCGCTATTTCTCTATCTTGATCGAGATAGAGCAAGACCTAGAAGTTGCCCGCTTGAAGGCCGAAGATTTTTTTATCCTCTTGGTTCTCAAACTCATCAGGGAAATGTCCACCCGAGGCATGGATAACATTACGCAAGTTTTTGACAGCCTACTTGAGGACTGGCTCAAGGACAAAGAAGTCACAGAGGAAATCATGCAAAAGGCGGGCGTGAGTGTAAGCGCGGGTGTGGGAAGCAATGACAAAAATGTATTGGCGCAATTGGTCAGTTTTCTGAAAATAGATTTCAACATCAAAGGCGAGTTGGCAAGGGAGAGCAAAACTACGACGGTCATTCGGGAAAAAATCAACAAGGATTTTCTTTCTTTTGTGAGCAAGTTCAACGTTGCCCTGCAAGCCGTGCGCAAAGAAATACAAGCCAGAAAAAAGGGCCAAGACATTCTGTTCATCATTGACGGAACGGAAAAAGCACCGGCCCAACTGTACGAAGACCTTTTCCAAAAAAACGGCCACATTTTCAGGGAAATCAACGCAAATATCATCACTACTGCCCCCATTGACGCTTTTTATCGCCTCAAAGACAGGCTCAACCTAGATTTTTTCGAGCGCGTGGACTTGCCCATGATTTACTTGGACTCCGAAGAAAAAAAGAAAAACATGAGCCAAATCATCTGCAAGCGTATTGAGGCTGATTTGTTTTTTGAGACCCCCGCATTGGACTATTTGGTGGAAATGTCAGGCGGCTGTTTGCGCCAACTCCTTCGCCTTGCCAACCAGGTCATTTTTCGCACCCGAGGCAAAAAAGCAAGTTTGGCGGCCGTTCAAAACACGCTGGGCATCGAGGCAAGGCGCATGTATGAGCAACTGAACGCCAACCAAAAAGACATCCTCCGAAATAAAACTTGGGGGGAAAACTGGGCCCACAACGACGAAAGCGAAATGCTTTTTGCCCTCGTCCTGCTCAAATACAACGGACACGCCGAGATAAATCCGATCCTTCGGGAAGAGATGGCAAATCTCACCGAAAACGCATGACTTTAGACCCAGACAACTTAGCCGCACTGCACTTTGCCCTTGCTGACCGCCACAAAAGTACGGTGGGCCTGGTCGTGGTCGGTAATCAGCAAGTACAAACACAACTGTACCTCGAGCTTAAAAACCTGCTCCCTGAATACCAATTCGTGGATTTGGATTTCAAAGCGACGCCCGTGGTGTCCATCTTTCACTACCTCCAAGAAAACCTGCCCCCCCAAGTCTTGGAGCGCAAAGACAAAGTAACCCACTTGATCAATGTTTTTGGGCTGGATTATAGCTTTTTTAGTTACGAAAATGGCGAAGCCAAGCCCTCTCCGCTGGTGCAACAGCTCAACATGGAGCGGGAGCTGATTTTCAGGGAGATTCCCGCCATTGTGCTGATTTGGCTGGGCAAACCCGCCTACCTGACCTTCAGGCGCTACGCCAGCGACTTTTCCGATTGGGTCTCAGTCGTGTTTGAATTTGGCGGTGAGAAGGGCGAAAGCTACCAACCGGATACGGAGCAAATTAGAAACTTGGCAGAAATAAAGATCGCCAATACCTCCGAAAATCACCAGCGCATCGCCGACCTCGAGGACAAGCTCAACCGCTTGGACAAAGGCACCCACACCGCCCGCCACCGCCGAGACGAAAAATCCCTACGCCTCCTGCTCGCCCAAGCCTACACTGCCGTAGGTGAGTACACCAAAGCGGGCGAGCAGTACGCCCTGACCCTGCGCCTCGCCGAAGGCTTGCAAAATACGGGAACAGAAATCGGCATGATTTACCTTTACTGGGCTGAAACTGAGCAACATAGGCGACAATATGAAATAGCAG
>Ga0105045_10000559_pt1 | contig 27683 bp, 26 predicted proteins | sample MAT02_FD_78089 | JGI IMG/M metagenome (GOLD analysis project Ga0105045, IMG submission 78089) | Freshwater microbial communities from Lake Fryxell liftoff mats and glacier meltwater in Antarctica - MAT-02 (megahit assembly) | ecosystem: Environmental > Aquatic > Freshwater > Ice > Liftoff... | reverse complement strand
GGACTCCTTATCAACCAAGCTTCCAGTGATCAATTTGGAGGCTGGCTCGATTCGCGGCCCGATCACAAACTCTACGTTCTTTGGAAAGACTACATAACCGCCAAGCTAAGTTCGGTGAGTTCGGAAGTCGGACATGCCTTGGGGATTCGACTACTCAAGAAATCTACGGAAGTAGCCAGGGCATCAGGCGGATTATTCGGCTTGGGCATGATCTGCGATGCCGAACAAGCCATTCTCGACGAGCTCATGGACATCTTTGGCCTAAGTGACCTTATCTGAACTTTTGGGCGATGTTGTCATCGTAACCTCAGTCCACTATGTTCCTGTCTTTTCGCTACCGATATCCGTGCCGTCGCTGCCAGTGATCGTAGAGTTCGCAATTCCTGGCAAATCGATGGTGCGAGTCCAACCACGCTGATCGATGGTTGCGGTGCCGAAACGCTTGCCTTTATCGAGCGCCATAGATTCCTCTAACGGAGAATAATCTGGAGGCAAACTGCTGGTTTTAGCTCGATATCTTTTTGTACCGGAACTTGCGAGGTTCGTCGTCTTTTATTCCCAAACGTTCACGGCGTTGAGCTTCATAGGTGGCAAAGTTGCCTTCGCACCAGTGGACGTGCCCATCTCCTTCAAATGCCAGAATGTGGGTTGCGATGCGATCCAGGAACCAGCGATCGTGTGAGATAACCACAACGCAGCCGACGAACGAGGATATCGCTTCTTCGAGTGCTCGAAGTGTGTCGATGTCCAAGTCGTTGGTTGGTTCATCTAATAACAAAACGTTACACCCACGTCGGAGTAGTTTCGCCAAATGGACTCGGTTGCGCTCACCACCAGACAAGTCGCCAACTTTCTTCTCTTGGTCAGTCCCTTTGAAGTTGAACTTCGAGACATACGCTCTCGAATTCAACCGGCGTCCACCCATTTCAAGAAGGTCATTACCACCGCTGATTTCTTTGTAAACGGTATTGTCGGGAGTAAGCGAATCGCGGCTTTGATCAACGTAACCAAACTCGACTGTATCGCCGACTCGAAGGCTTCCCGCGTCGGGTTTGTCCTGACCGGTAATCATTCGAAACAGCGTTGTTTTTCCAGCCCCATTAGGCCCGACCACGCCAACGATACCACCAGCAGGCAGTCGGAATGTTAGATCATCAATAAGCATCTTGTCGCCGAATGACTTCGAAAGTCCCGTAGCCTCCACTACCACTTCGCCAAGATGCTTGCCTGGAGGAATTTGCATTTCTAATTCGTCTGGTCGATCTTCAAACTGCTCTGCAGCCATCTTTTCGTAAGCGGAGATACGAGACTTGCTTTTCGCTTGCCTGGCCTTCGGCGACATGCGAATCCACTCAAGCTCTTTCGCGAGTGTCTTCTGCCTTGCTGCAGAATGCTTTTGTTCCACAAGTAATCGCTTCTGTTTTTGCTCAAGCCAACTGGTGTAGTTGCCTTCAAAGGGATACCCAGATCCTCGATCCAATTCTAAGATCCACTGAGCGACATTGTCCAGAAAGTATCGATCGTGCGTGACGGCGACGACGGTACCTTTGTAATGCGCCAAATGCTGTTCGAGCCACTCGACTGCATCGGCATCTAAGTGGTTCGTTGGTTCGTCCAAAAGCAGAAGATCCGGTTGTTGGATGAGGAGTTTGCAAAGTGCAACACGACGACGCTCTCCACCAGAAAGAGTGGTCACATCCGCATCACTGGGCGGTAAGTTCATCACCGACATGGCCAGTTCCACTTCGCGATCCAGTTCCCAGAGATTGGTGCTATCGATGATGTCTTGCAGTTTTGCCATCTCATCGCAAAGCTTTTCCATCAGCTTGTCATCGGTAACTTCGCCTAATTGCATCGATATTTCGTTGTAGCGATCGAGGATCACGCGGCGGCTAGCGACAGCTTCTTCGACATTCCCTTGGACGTCCTTATCCGGATTGAGCTGTGGCTCCTGGGATAGGTATCCTGCCGTGAAACCTTTTGCCAGCCGCGCCGTTCCATCGAACTGTGTGTCATCGCCAGCCATGATGCGTAGAAGGGTACTTTTTCCAGCGCCGTTAGACCCGAGCACACCAATTTTTGCTCCGGGATAGAACGCCAAGAAAATATTCTTAAGGACTTCTTTTTGGCCTCGCTTCTTGGTCATGTCCTCGATTTGGTAGATGTATTGTCGACTCATAATTTGGCTGATATTACTAATAAAAACTGGATTAGTTTGACGGAGTATTTTTTACGAATTATTTTGAGCACATCATTTCGTCGAGTGATTATTCCCATTCGATCGTGGCAGGCGGCTTGCTGCTGATGTCGTAGCACACGCGGTTGACACCTCGAACTTCGTTGATAATCCGAGTGCTGATTCGAGCTAGAACCTCATACGGAAGATGGCTCCAATCGGCGGTCATGAAGTCGTCCGTATTGACGCATCGAACCGCCACCGCGTTTTCATAGGTCCTTGCGTCTCCCATCACGCCAACGCTTTGTACAGGTAGTAAGACAGCAAACGCTTGAGACGTTTGTCTGTATAGCGACGCATTCTTGATTTCGCTCACGACAATCTCATCGGCTTCGCGGAGGACGGCAACTTTCTCGCGAGTAACTTCTCCTAGGCAACGCACTGCCAAACCGGGTCCGGGAAATGGATGACGCCACACGAGTTGCTCAGGTAGACCGAGTTCACTTCCCAGCCTTCGCACCTCGTCCTTGAACAAATCTCGGAGTGGTTCTATTAATTCGAAACCGAGCTCTTCGGGTAAGCCACCCACGTTATGATGGAGTTTAATAGTCGCCGCCGGACCATCGGGAGCCGCACCACTTTCGATGACATCAGGGTAGAGTGTCCCCTGAGCAAGGAACTTTGCTCCGTGAATCTTTTCTGCTTCGGCGCGAAAACACTCGATGAAGGCATGGCCGATCCGCCGGCGTTTCTCTTGTGGTTCAGTAACACCTGCGAGAGCTTCAAAGAATTGAGCTTCTGCATCCACAACACGAAGGTCCGATTTGAAGTGCTTAGTGAATTCAGTGATTACCGCCCTTTGCTCATCTTTTCTGAGTAAGCCATTATCAATCAAAATACAAGACAATTGCGAACCGATGGCTTTATAGAGTAGGGCGGCGGTTACACTACTATCGACGCCACCGGAAAGACCACAGATGACCCGATCCGTTCCAACGCGTTCACGGATAATTTGAATCGCTTCAGCTGCAAAGTCTCCGAGATGCCAGAGCCCTTCGCAACCGGCAATGTTGTACAGGAAGTTATGGATCAAGGTGCCGCCCAGTGAAGTATGTGTTACTTCTGGATGGAACTGGAGTCCATAGATCGGAAGCGTCTTGTGACGGACGGCTGCGAAAGGACAGGTTGACGTTCCTGCGAGTGTTTCAAAGTGATCGCTTAAGTTGCTAACTTGATCGCCGTGTGACATCCAAACGTCGATCTCATGGGGAAATCCCGCGAAGAGACTTTCCATGTTATCAATCTTCAATCGTGACCTTCCATATTCGCGTGCAGGGCAATGTTCGACTTGGCCGCCTAACGATTCCGAAACGAGCTGCATTCCATAGCAGATCCCCAAAATCGGGATGTCGAGTTCGAATAACTTCGGATCGCATTTCGGAGAACCCTCGGCGTAGACGCTCGATGGTCCGCCGGAGAGGACGATCGCTTTCGGATTCCTCGCCGCAATCGTTTCGGCTGAAACATCGTGCCGGAGTATCTCACAATAGACGTTTTCTTCTCGAATACGTCTCGCAATGAGCTGGGCATATTGCGAGCCGAAGTCTAGGACCACCACGCGTTCGTCAGCAATCCGACCCGGGTGATCAGAAGTGCGAGATTTATTTGGGGGATTCGCAACCATATAACAAAATACCGGAGAACCTTCGATTTTGACGATACCAGCGTAAATCGAGCGGTATCTCTAAAGCCCCATCATAAAGGAGTGAAGAGTAAGGTGTAAGGTCAACGAACTCTGAATGATGAAGGGGGGCAGATAAAGTGACTTCGAAATTCGACATTCCTTGTTCGGTATTCGATATTAATCACGCGGAAAAGTAAATCATTAATTGGGATAATGGTTGCATCGCGTGTATGTCGCAGTTCCTTTGCTAGATTGGTCTTCGCCAGCTTACTCAATCCGGTGGCTTCATCCCCAACAGCTTCATTTTCCTATATAGATTAGAACGCTGTAGGCCTAGTTTTTCGGCCGCGAGGGTCACGTTCTTTCCGGCGGCTAGGATGTGTTGTTCGATGAACTGCGTCTGAAATTTCTCGGTTGCCTCCGCCAGGTTTTGCGAAGTGTCCATTGCTGAGCTCTCCGATCGTTCCAGCCGGGGCGATTTAACGAAGTCAACTTGCGATTCGTCAATAACCGCTTCTGTGGTGAGATAAGCTATCCGTTCTACTACATTACGAAGCTCGCGAACATTCCCCGGCCACTCATGTGCAGCCAACCGCCGCTTGGCTTGTATCGACCACTCCGGTTTACTTCTGCCGATCTTGAGGCAAAACATATCCATAAAAAAATCAGCAAGTGAGAGAACGTCTTCACGCCGTTCTCGGAGAGGGGGAAGATTCAGAGTGACAACCGTCAATCGGAAGTAGAGGTCTTCGCGAAACTTTTTGGTTTGAACCATCGTGACTAGGTTTTGGTTAGTCGCTGCGATGACTCGTACGTTGACAGGTATCGGCGTTGAACCACCGACACGCACGACGACTTTCTCCTCCAGTACGCGAAGCAACTTCGCTTGGCCAGCCAAACTCATATCGCCGATTTCATCCAGAAAGAGGGTTCCTCGGTTCGCTAGCTCGAACTTTCCAATTCTTGTATCATGTGCGTCGGTAAAGGCTCCCTTTTCATGACCGAACAGTTCGCTCTCCAAAAGCGTTTCGGTAATCGCTGCGCAGTTCACCGCGATGAAGGGCTCGTGGCGTCGTCGGCTTTGATAGTGAATCTGGCGACTAACTACTTCCTTACCAGTCCCGTTTTCACCTAACAACAAGACGGCAAGATCCGTATCACCAACTCGTTGAATGGTGGCCTTGAGTGACTGTAGCTGTGGGCTATCTCCAACTAACTGAACTTGATTGATCGCATCTTGAGTCAATCGATCACGCGTCTCGACCAGTCGCGTAATCTGCTGAGTATTAGCTAAAGCAGCTGAAGCATGACGAGCAAGCTCTACCAAGTCGCGTTCATCTTCTCGACTAAATTTACCTAAACGATGATTGAGCACCTCAAAAACGCCCATTCCTTTTCCGCGTTGGTCGATCAGCGGAACTGCGACCAGCGAGTCGGTGCGATAGCTTAGTGTTTCATCGACGCGACGATTAACTTCGTCCGAAGGGTCCGAGCGATCCCAGCGCCTTGGTTCGAGCGACCGAAGTACCGCTCCAGCTAGACCGGCATTATCGGGAATTCGAAGCGGCTTGCCCTCGATTCCTAAAGCCGGGTGTCCGACGAGTTCTTTTGCCGATTTATCCCACAGAAAAATACTTGCTCGATCACCAGAGAGTAGTTTCGTAGCCGCCAAGGCAATCGATTCCAGTAACCGATTGAGATCCAGGTGAGTATGCCAGTCGGCCGCGATACTCAAAATCTGGGTCATCCGTTCCACGTCACGGGAACGTGATTGCATGGAACGCCAGGCGATCAGCCCGCTGATAAGACAGTCGACTAACGGCTGGATTTTGGGGGAAGGTAGCCTAGCCCATTCCGCTATGAACATCCATTCCGTTTGCGAAGACGCGTCACTAGAAGGGATTTGTATTGGGAAAAAAATCCAATTCCCATTTCGACTGGATTGTCGAGAGTCAAGAGCTTGACTAGCCGTAGCCCAGGGTGGTGGACTTGTGCTGCGACCTTGATGAGCCATTACTTTCCAGTTTCCATGGATACACTCCGCGACCGCCACATAGGTAACGGGCAAGTTCGCTTGGTACCATCCGAGATTATGAAGCAAGAAACGATGCAAAGTCGTTTCGGTGCTCAATCCAGCTAGAACGAAACTGGCAAAACTCGATGCGGTTTCGGATTCGACGTGATGATTGGGCGTGGCGTTCACAAATTATCTGGTAAGTCATTAGAGAACAAAAAACCTGGTCAGCAACTCTTTGAATCCAAGCTTGGTCGCTTAAACTCGGTGGATTCAAAAAAGCCGTTGGAAAAAGAGGGAGGGAAGCTCTTTCAGGTCCTTTCAGTCTAACCGATTCCCAAAAGGAAAGTTAGCAAGATCCTACCACTGGCAGTACTCTTCAAGCGAGTCCCGAATGGAGACAAATTCCGGGGGTTGGCCGGTCCAAAACTGAAAATTGACGGTGGCTTTCGCTGCTGCAATGTCAAATGAGCGATAAATTCGTTTTCTCGGCATATCGAGCCGCTGGATTGCGGATTCCCAAGGGGCGTTGTGATGAACGAAAATCGCCGTTATCTCGTCTTGTCCCTGTACGAGTCTGGCGAGTTGTTTCGCAGAAATCGGCGGCGAGCTATTTTCGATAACAAAAACCCCGAAACGATCTGACTCTTCGGCTGTAAGACCGTTGGATACAGGTTCGCTTAGGGGTAAAGTATTTAATGCCGAGACCCCCTCTTCAGCGAATTCACTTTGAACAACCGAGAGGGACTGGGGTTCTTCGCGTATAGAATCCCATTGAAAAATTTTTGACGTCCAGTCAGGGCGAGCAAGTCGAATCAAATGAGGCATCCATTCCTGGCCGGTACACAGCAGGCAACCACTTGATGATCCCAATTTGCCGTTTGCACGCTTTTCTTTTGGCGACGCATTCTGCGTGGAAATGTCAGCTTGAGCATAGATCTGATCGTTGGTTAAAAGCTCTACGATCGCCATGCCGATTGTGTCGTCACCGAGCCATGCGTCTCCGTCGCGCCTCGCGACACGAACCTGCCCGCTTCGAATTGCGGATTCCGTTAATGAATCGACCAATTGAGCGGCGGCTTGTTGGTGGGGACTCAGAAAGGCCACACCGGAAAATCGCAGCGCGCGTATTCCTTGGAAGGCTTCTTGCAACCGATCGCGCGGGACTTCTGCGGTAACGAACATCCAATCTAACTCAAGCAATGCCGCTGCGCGCTGCATTAGGAACTGCGTTGGGTTCCCCGCAACAGGATCTCCTAAACAACAAACGATCGATTGAAGATTGCTGGACATAGATGCCTTCAAGGCGAGCGTCGCTCGCAAGTCCCTTGACCCTATCAAACCGGATTGTTGCTGAAATGTCTATCTTGTACTACCAGGCTATTTCTGCAAGGCAGGATCTAAAGAGAATTACGCAAAGAAACTTGCTTGGATCAAGCCAGTCTACCCGTTAGGAGTCTTATCGGGTAACTTTTGCCGATTAGACTCGTAGAGGCACATTAACTATGACGCAACCAGGGCGTTACCACTCCATTCCACGACATCGACGGCTGATACTGGATCTCTGTAGAGTCTCGCTGAGCGTTCCAAGCTTTCCGGTCGACCGCGTGATGCAGCTTGGCGAAGTTTACGCATCTCGCCAAATAATATCGGATCGAAAAACGACTAGAATCGGATGGGTAGCCATCTTCTTGAAAGGGTACGCGATCGTTTGCCAAGAAATCCCGGAGCTTCGTTCGCTCTACTTCTGCTTGCCTTGGTCGCGCATTTATGTACACCCTAACACGGTCGCTTCGATTACGATTCACAGACCTGATGACGAGGGAGTGGAAAGGCTAATTTGGGCGCGAATCTCCAACTGTGAAACGAGCTCGCTGAAAGAGATTCAACGCCAAATGGATGCCGCATGCCAAAAACCTCTTCGTGAGGTTTTCCTAGACGGGCTACGCATCGAGAGGATTCCCAGTTTTATACGTCGAATCTTATGGTGGCTTGCGATGAATTGGAATCCAAGGAAACGAGCAAGGAAAGTTGGGACTTTTAGCATTTCGACCCTCGCCAGCGAAGATGCCTCGAACTATGGACATCCGTTGGTCGTCACCTCCAGCATCTCTTACACCCGTTGCAAGCCTGACGGTGAATGTACCGTCACGCTGATTGCCGATCATCGCGTTCTGGACGGGGTACTTGCAGCCCGAGCCTTGAAGCGACTAGAAGTTATTTTAAACACAATCGTTTTGGAAGAATTGAGGACGATCCTATAATTATGTCCCCTGCAATTGCTTCGCCCTCAATGGCTTCTTTACGGTATCTAATTTTAGTTGCCTATTCAACTACCCATCTATCGCCAAGGAATTGTATCGTGTCACCCGCTTTAAGCTGACGCTTCCGGCGAGTCTCCACTTTTCCATTCACCCGGACTTGACCGCTTTGGATTAATACCTTTGCCTGGCCTCCACTGGCCGCAATATTAAAGGCTTTCATATATTGCTCGAGTCGGAAACCGCCAGTGAATTCGCGATGGTCTTCAAGCTCTTCTGTAAACTCTCCTGTAAACTCTTCGTCGCCAAAGTCTTGACCTGCTGAGTTTTCAAATTCGGTCGGCATGATTTTTAAATGGTTCCACAAGGCTGTATTGGACAAGTCATGGCTTCGGTCGCTGCGAATAACTCGTGGGCTGCCCAATCGAAATCATCCGCGGCGAGTAGATAAGGGGGGGTATTCCGCAGTGGAGCTAGGTCGCCGAAAGTTCGTAAGAGGAGTTGCCCTTCCTGGCGATTCGTCATTCCGAAAGAATCAGCCCATGGACGAGAGAAGTCTTCCCAGTGACTAATAGAGGGATCAGGTGATCGACAAACGTGCATCCATTGATCGAAACCGGCCGACGAAAGAGAGTTCTGATACGGAGCAATCCGAACCCCAATCGCCTGACTGACCGCGTGGTAGTGATCGGAAGTTGCACCGCTCGATTGAATTCTTGGAACCATGCATACCAAAATCCAAAGCTGATCTTGGCGGATGACTCTCGGTTGCTGCTCGTCTTCAATGTACAAGTCGTGTTCACTGCGTCGTAAGGAATTCATCAGCGATTGAACGGTGTCGTTTGAGTCGCAAGTTAGCAAGATAGTGGGTAGGCGTTTGTTGCTGGCAAGTCGATCTAGCCGAGCAGAAAGCTTGTGTAGTGACTGCCCTGTAACGGGTTCAACCCAGTCTCCAGCTATGTCACAAGCAGGCGAAAGTACAAAAGTTCGCATCGTCATTCGAGGATGGGGCACCTTAAACGTTGGAGTCCAAACGATCTCCTGCGAATGGATCTCCTTCGAATAGTGGGACGGTGTGACGAGCGCAGTCTCGTGCAACAACACGTCCAAGTCAATTCTCCTCGCCTCCCAGCGCTTCTGCCGATGTCGCCCGAGTGCTTGTTCCGTTTTGTGAAGGAATTGCCAAACGCCGTACGCAGTTTCATTCGAGTGGATGACCGCAACAGCATTGTGGAAGTCTTCCTGGCCAATTGGTCCTCCGACCGCAGCCGTATTGTAGAGCCGACTGAAAGACACGGCATCACGACCGAAGCGATCGGACATCGCCTCCGCTGCGCTCAAGACGGTCCGTCTAGCGCTACCTAGATTGGCGCCTAGACTGACAAGCGTTCGCGACGACCAAGCTTGGCCCATTCAACTGTTCTTCTGAAAACGGTCAACCGATAAAACTATCCAACGGGTTTTGGTGTCAACCGAGTACTTGACAGGCGGTTGCATCTTTACTGTGACGACAATCGGCACTTGGTTAGCCATACTCTTGTCAATAAAGCCGACTTTTGCCTCCAGGTTTCCCGCATTGTCTGCAGTGCTAAGTAGACCTGTACTCACCCATTGGGCTTTGCTTCCCCGTTTGGTTATCTCTTGAATCAAAGCATCCGCGAGGAATGCCCTAACCGCTTTTTGTTCTCGGCTTAACTCGATCCCCTCGCCTTCGTCTTGAACCAGTTGAGGAAGTCCCACAAGTTTAATCGCTAAATTTCGGTCGCCCCTAGAGAGTGCTTCCATATAATTTTCCGAGAGAGAAATCGCCTTGGAAGCATGGTACGACTTCCAGTAGGCGTTCTGAGCAAAACCGGCCCCCAAGGAAAACGCACCCAAAATCATCGATGCGGCTGCAACAAACCGCGAAACCGAAGCGATCTGCCATCTTTTAGCAAAAACCAGAACTAAGCTCCCCAAAAGGAGCCCGGTTGCGGAAAGAAACAATAATCGTGGTTCAATGACGGAAAGCGTTCCCGTAGCGGAAAGAAGTCCGGCGATCACAGCCAGGAAACTATTACGATCCAGGTCTGCCACACCCTCTGGATCAATTGACATCTCGGGCTGGAGTGAATGTGAGGATGACATCGCGCAAATTTACCGTGAATGTTAGAGGACCAGGAATACTTCGAGATTTGAGTACTTTGCAATACGTCATCTTAATCGATTTGGTTTGGGTCACAATTCGGCCTGCTTACCTACGCGTTGGCATTTTTCAGAAAACCCAATTTCCAAATTCATAACTAAGGCTTTAAAAATAGTTGTGTTCAATTAAGATGTTAACTCGGTAGAAGGTTGAAAAATGTGTCGGAATGGTCGCGTTGTCTCAGTTTGAGGGTTTTTTTGTGAGTTCAGGAAAATATCTGTTTACTAGTGAATCTGTTTCGATGGGCCACCCTGATAAGCTGGCTGATCAAATCTCGGACAGCATTCTGGATGCCATCCTTGCCCAGGATCCTTCGTCGCGTGTTGCTTGCGAAACGCTCGTTACAACGGGACTGGCGTTGATCGCCGGTGAGATCACGACCAAAGCGATTGTGAATTACGCTGATGTGGTTCGTGCGGCTATTCTGGCAGTCGGGTACGACGACGACGAGGCCGGTATTTCGGGCAAGACTTGCAACGTCATGGTGGCTCTCGACAAGCAAAGCCCAGACATTGCGATGGGTGTCAATGATGATTCGACGGCTGGTAAAGATATCGGAGCAGGCGATCAGGGATTGATGTTCGGCTATGCATGTACCGATACACCAGAGCTCATGCCGCTTGCCATTGCTCTGTCTCACAGAATTACAAATCGTTTAACCGAAGCGCGATTCAATAAGGAAGTAGACTGGCTACGACCAGACTCCAAGAGCCAAGTAACGATCGAATACGATGGCTATACTCCAATCGCAGTGAACACCGTGGTCGTGTCGACACAACATGCTCCGGGCGTCACGCAACAGCAAATTCGCGACTTTGTTATCGAAAAGGTCATCAAGCCCGTATTGCCTCCAGCCTTGGCCAAGGGAGACATCACCTATCACATCAACCCGACTGGCCAATTTATCGTAGGCGGCCCCCATGGGGATTGTGGACTGACGGGCCGAAAAATTATCGTGGATACCTACGGCGGATGGGGACGACATGGTGGTGGTGCATTTAGTGGTAAGGATCCAACCAAAGTTGACCGAAGTGCCGCTTACATGGCTCGGCACGTCGCTAAGAATATCGTGGCCGCAGGCTTGGCAGAACGATGTGAAGTCCAACTTGCCTACGCAATCGGTGTTAGCCAACCCGTCAGCGTTCGCGTCGATACACAGGGGTCTGGCAAGTTTGACGACGCCCGAATTTGCGAAGTCGTTCGAGAGTTTTTCGATCTAAGCCCACGTGGCATCATCGAATATCTTGACTTACGTCGCCCGATTTACACGAAGACCGCTGCTGGGGGCCACTTTGGCCGGACAGAACCGGAGTTCACTTGGGAATCGACAGCTCGAGCAAAAGAACTCGCTGCGGCAGTATCTGCGGTGGCTCACGCCTAATCTGGTTGCAAACTTGAGTTAACGGGAGGATTCCCGCTACCCCAACGAAGCTCACTAAAACGCCAAGCATTTTGCTTGGCGTTTCTCCTTTCTGGATGCGTCGATGGCGTCGATTGATCCTCCTCCATCAAAGGCGTCAGCATTGGCGAAACCCGGCGTTCAGCACCCATATCCGACCCAGCTCCTTCAATCACTACATTTTAACACTTGCTGTTCAAACAATTCGGCCTTGAAGTCACCCTCGAGGCGTTTCGAGACCTACAGTTCGTTAGCTCGTTTGATTACGGGCAGTCCAACGATCAGTAACACTTTTTTGCTTGCCAATTATGTCTGCGCCTAAAAAAACAGATACTCCCGTTGCCGCTCCTAGCCCGAAAGAGAATCCCAAAGAAGCGCACGCTGCCCCCTCGGGAGGCGGAATCATGGGGAAATTGGTGATCGGCGCGTTTGTAAGTGCTGTGATTATCGTTGAAACGGGTGTTTTCTTTTTCTTAGTTCCCTCTGGCAAGGATGTGGCAGCTCTGGCTGAATCGAGGTTAATCGAGGCGGCAGAAGTGAAAGGGCTAGCCAAAAGCGAGTCGAAAGAGGAAGAGCTTCGGATTGTTGAATTTGATCTTGGCGCTTACGGCGTGTCTTTTGTTCCCAGTAATAGCGATCGCCTCCATCGAGTCGAATTCCGACTGTTCGGTACATTACACGCCAAAGACGAGGCCAAAATGAAGGCTCTCTATGAAGAACGCCAAGGCCGATTTCGGCATCGTTTGCTGTTAGAGATTCGTAGTGCGACGATCGATGAATTGCATGAAAACCAACTGGGCTTGATTCAACGGCGGATTTTAGCGACAAGTACTGAACTGTTAGGTGAGGCAATCCTGCTAAGCGTGGGGTTCCAGGATTACCAAGTTCTGGATGACTGATCACTGATCCAAACACCTGTCGCCGGCATGTTTTCCATGTCGGAACGAATTGAAGATTGTCACGCGAGCAAGGAAGCTCCTTCGAATGGCTGAAAACCCAGCGAATGCGGCCTCAAGTGCCCCCAACGCATCAGAATCGCAAACCTCGCGAGCTGCCGGAGACGCGGAGCGACTGCTTAATCAGGCAGAAGCGGCTTTAGCAGACGCGGAGCAATCTCTCCGTGGCCCCGCAGCTCAAAAGTATCATCTTGAAGACTTGGTTGGCGAAGGCGGCCCACCCGAAAAAGTCTCGATGGAGTTACTTCGAGATGTCAACCTGGATATCAAAATCGAGCTTGGTCGCACGCGAATGAATTTGGACGAAATTCTCCAGCTTCGCCGCGGATCGGTCGTGACACTCGACAAGCTTGCAGGCGATCCCGTTGACGTATTTGTGAATGGCCGTCTTGTTGCGCGAGGTGAAGTACTCGTCTTAAACGATAACTTTTGCGTTCGAGTAGCCGAACTGATTGGTAGCGACAATGGCCAATCCAACTAGTTTTTTTCGATTGGCGGTTGTCGGGATATTCCTGACGGTGTCGCTCAGCCTGAACCAGTCCATAGAAGCTCAGCAAGCTACGGCAACAAACGAATCGCATCGACAAGAAAGCTCCTTTAGTGCACCTCCGTCTTTTGAAAAGAGGCCTCAACGCGTTCCGAGCCGCGTCGCAAATTCCTCCAGCTATAGTCCTGAGTCAGACCAAGAATGGCTCCCCAAAACATCTCAATCGGCGGAGGCCCGTTCATTGACTTCCAACGTAGATTCCAGTGTCCAACAAGCCTCTTTTACCAAGGAGGTCGCTACCAAGGTGGAGCCTGCCTCTCAAGTGAACTCCAACGCCACCGATGCGGACCCACGACCCGCCCAATCACCAATCCCTCTGAAGCCACCTAGCAAAGATCCGACTGATCTCGTCCCGTCGAAGTCTCGCAACGGCTGGACTTCCGGAATTTCGATGGTCGTAAGTCTCTTGTTGGTGATCGGAATATTCCTTGGTCTGTCCTGGGTCTTTCGAAAAACAACACCTTCCGCCGGAGCCCTACTACCCAAGGAAGTAGTCGAGATTGTCGGGCGAACTCCCATGGCGAATCGACAACAACTTTATGTGATTCGGTTTGGCCGGAAACTAGTTCTTGTCAGTCAACAAGTCGGTCAAACCGAAGTTCTATCGGAAATCAATGATCGCACCGAAGTCGATCACCTTCTAGGGTTGTGCGAACAAACCCATTCTCGAAGCGTATCCTCATCGTTTCGCAGTGTGCTTCAGCAAGTAGCGACGAGTGCCGATTCAAAGTGGTCGCTACGCCAGCGACGCGATTCGCCTCGACCATTACGAAGCGATCCATCTTCCATCGACACACTTTCGTAAACGGACGAAAGCAACATTTTATGATTCCTCCAAACTCCGCACGACTGACTTCGAGAGTACTGCTCGCACTCATTTCCGTTTCACTTGGCACTCATGCTTCCACCGCCGCCGCTCAATCGGGCAATAGCCTCGCCTCTTCGATTGGCGCGACGATCGACTCTGAGACGGGGATACCACTATTTGATTCCGCCGAGCGCGTGCTTCGCGCGAACGAGCAAGCGAACGAGGGTAAAGAAGACGCGTTAAAAGGCAACATGCTAAGCGGCCCCGCAGAATGGGTCAGTCCCAAGGGGCTAAGTGGCTCGCTTCAAATCCTTCTATTGCTGACCGTACTCAGCCTTGCCCCGGCCATCTTACTGATGACAACATGCTACATTCGGATCATTGTCGTGTTGGGATTGCTTCGACAAGCGCTAGGTGCTGCTCAACTACCACCGAGTCAAGTCATCACGTCGATCGCGTTGTTTGTGACAGTCTTCGTGATGGCTCCGGTGTGGGGGCGAGTTTACGACGAAGCGATTAAGCCATACACAGATGGAAAGAGTAATATGAGTGCCGAGCAAGCCTTTGAAAGAGGCATTGCACCGGTCCGGCAGTTCATGTCTCGACAAATTGAGATGGCTGGTAACGAAGATGATGTTCACATGTTCTACCAGCGGAATAGTCCGGGGAGCCCACCTCCGAATGACTTTAATGACGTTCCGTTGAAGGTGCTTTTACCAGCTTACATGCTAAGTGAACTCAAGACGGCTTTTATGATGGGCTTTATCATCTATTTACCGTTCCTCATTCTGGATATCGTAATCGCGTCGGTAACGATCTCGATGGGGATGATGATGCTTCCACCGGCGATGATCTCTATGCCTTTTAAGCTGCTGCTTTTTGTCTTGGTCGACGGGTGGCATCTAGTGGTACAGATGCTTCTAGATAGCTTTGGTACATACTCCGCGTAGGCTACTTCCACTTGTCTTTCGCAGGAATATATCCGGCGATAGCCGACAGATCTTCGCCGGGTATGGTTGCGGCAAATCGTAGTCCCAGTTGGTGGATTTGGTCCGCAGCCTCGGTCAACGGGTCGCGATTGTTGAGCTTTAGCTTGACCGAAGCATAGACCATCAAGACTTCATCGAGCAACGGTTGGTTCAACTTAGACTGAGCTGACTTCAGCCTTTCGGCAGCCCTTACGGTTCGTTTGGCGCTAGTCACACCAAACATTGCCTTCTCGGTCGCTGCAGACGTCGCTCTCAGGCTGTACTCAAGGTCGGCAATCATTCCAGCGACGAACATGACGCGAAGTCTCTCAGGACTGTTTTCTGCGTTTTGCTTACCGTCAGTTCGAACAAAGTTATGGCGGACTAATCCTTGCGACCAACTCACCAGTTCAAAATCCAAGCTTCCAGGATTGTGTCCTCCTTTGTTCACGAGTTCTTCATCTGGAACCGTATGGCAGCGATAGCATGACTGCGCAACCAAATACAGGTTTACCGGATTTCGCATACCGAGCTTGATGCTTTGGGAAAGCCGGCTGCGACGATGATCTTTACTTTCGGACTGTCGCGTGACACCGGCTCCTCCGTAGTCATTGTGTGTCGTTAACCAATCCTTGGAGGGTCCATGACATGATTCGCACGACACCCCCGAGATGGCTTCCACAGCGTGAGTCGAATTCACATCGGATTCACCCCTGGTTGATATTGCTAATCCCCCAACCTCTTTCATGGTGTAGTGACATTGAACGCAGTTCGAGTCTGTCTTGTAAGATTGAATTCCTAGTCGCGAAGCAATCTGTAGGGCTTCTTTCTTTCGATGGAGCGTCAAAAAGGTATCGTGGTGAGGCGTTTGCTTCCAAACCTGAATTTCAGACGAATGACACTTTTCGCAAGATTCGACGCCAAGAACCTTACTAGGAGCGACATTGAAATCCCAAGTAACGTTTCGAGGGTCTATCTGGTTGCTCTCGAAGGCGTTCGCACCGAAAGTGGCGAGAATCAATACCAACGTTCCGCCAACAAAAAATCTTCTTCGGTGATTCAGGTTGCTCATGATACAGCGTGTTTAAATTAGGTTTCTATGACAAGATCTGAAGTTGGAACACAAATACAAGGTTGTATTTCGTCCGGCGATCCAAAAAACTCTCGAGGACGCGTGTATCGGACGGTACCTTTGAGAAGTCGAACGGTGCATGAACCACAGTTTCCTATGCGACATCCAGAAGGAATTTCAACGTCGTGAGCTATCGCATGCGATAGCAAGTTCGAATGTGAACCTTGATAAATTGAATTCGTTCCGCTTCTCAGGAATTCCACGGAATAACCGGTCGTAACGTTTCCATCGGATGTACTGCTTGATCCCGCAATTTCGGAAGTGTCTGCAGTGCGATTACTCGCCTCTGGACCAAAGCTCTCAAAGAAAATGTTCGCAGGACTAACTCCGGCCGCAATTAGGCCTGACCTCATCGAGCCCATCCACTCGTTGGGACCGCATATCAATACGGATACATTGATACTCTCAACTGCGTTAAGAATTGTCTTGGCATCTAGTTTTCCTCCGACGATCTGGAGCAACTTATTGGAATCCAAGGTAGAAATCTTGGCGATTCGCGATTCACGAGAGCAAGCTACAACTCCTCGAACTCGAGTAGCGTTCTGAATTTTTTGCGAAAGTTCGGCTATCAGCGGCGCATGATCGAGATCCGAGACCTGAAAGAAAAGCCATTTCTCTCGAGAGCGGTCAAATTGCAACTCATGGTGAAGCATGCTCGCGATTGGCGTTATTCCAACGCCTGCGGCAATCAAAATCATCGGGCGACTATCACTTGCTAGATCCAGTGTAAACTTGCCTTGTGGGGTCGAAACCAGGAATCGATCTCCGACCCTGGCGTTCGAATGCAGCCAACCACTTACGGATGCATCGCGAGCGTTACGTTGCTTTGTTGAACCAGAAGACTGCGAGGCATTCCTGACGGTGATTCGCCATGTAGATTCGTTCGGGGCGTTAGAAAGGGAGTAGCAGCGTCTCGCGGCTGGCTGGCTGCGAGTCGCAGGGCGATGAAAAACAATATGCTGCCCCGGTTTAAAGCTTGGCAAATCGATCTCGGGTTGGATCCCAAGGCTATGCGAAGGAGATTGGCAACAGGATTTAAAGTAGATTGAGATCGAATCAACAGATTCCTGCACAATCCTTGCAACTTCGACGAGACGCGTTTTTGCCGCCTCGCTTCGATGAAGGTTGGCCGACATCCTTCTTGAATCGGAACAAATCGTCTCAATCGTGTCCGAACATTCTTCTGTTTTGAGGCCGTTTCGATTTGTTCGACCCAGCTCACGGGATCGCCATGAAATGACAGGTGCCAATGCCGAGATTCCAAAAGGAATACAGGCCACGCCGCTAATGCATACACCAATTAGAAGGCTGATTTCTAACATTGCTCAACATGCTAACGGGCGTCAAGAAGCTGGCTCGACTGAATTTATTCACTGAAAGCGGCAGGACGCTCAAATATAGGTCTCGTTTTACATTTTCCGCGTCTAAAAAATCGGATACACCCTAAAAGTCAACCCATAAGACCGTTGCAGGTGGACTCTTTCCAGTGTACTTTTGTGAGTTGATGGGAATGCGAGCTTCGCGCCGGTGGTTTTTCGCGGCTTCGTCGAGAAGCATTTGTCCGAAAGTGCATCCTGTCGCCATTGGGCGGTAGTTGTGTTGCGTTTTTGTTTTTGTCCACTTACCGAAGATTTGCGGCTTTATGTCGGGTCAGACAGAAGAACCACTTCGAATCATCGCAGCCGAAGATAAATTGGCGATCTGTCAAGAGAGAATTGGGTATCGCTTCCGTAGTCTTGACCTTTTGCTCTCGGCCTTGACCCATGCGTCTGGAGCTGCGAAACGTGTCGAATCCAACGAGCGTCTCGAGTTTTTGGGTGATTCGATCCTTGGATTGGTGGTGTGCGAACAGCTGTTTCGTCTTTATCCGAACTACCTAGAGGGTGAGTTAACTAAGATCAAGTCGATCGTTGTATCTCGTCGTGTTTGCGCCAAGGTTTCACGAGCGCTCGGCTTAGAAGAATGCCTTATTGTTGGTAAGGGAATGCTTGGAACGGGCGTGCCACGGTCGCTCCTTAGCGACGTTTTCGAATCGATCGTTGCGGCAGTGTATCTTGACGGAAGCTTAGAGGCTGTTCGGGAATTTATCCTCCGTGCGCTGCACACTGAGATTCACGCGGCAGCCAATGGCTACACGGGTGGCAACTACAAGTCGCTCTTGCAACATCTAATTCAGAGAGAGATGGGCATATCCCCGACTTATATCATGATCTCTCAAGAGGGGCCCGATCACAGCAAGACTTTTGAAATGGCTGCAACCATCGACGGTCGGCGATTTGCCTCTGCGTGGGGCCGAAACAAGAAAGACGCCGAACAGCGTGCCGCTGGAAACGCGTTGGCCGAATTACGGGGTGAACCACCACCCTATGTTGCGTCGTTATAATACTGATCGCCTTGTTTTTCATTTACCCGTCGAGTTATTTACTCGTCGCCATTCGGAAAGCTCTTCGCAAAATGTTCGGTTGCAATTCCTACTTTTTTACAGCGTTCATCCTCACTCTGAACCTGTTTCTACTGGAGTCTGTAGTGTGCCCGGGTAGGACTTTCGGACAAACTGAAGCAACTGCAGAGTCGTCCGCCCCGGCGACGGCAGACGGCGACACGGCAGCCGAAGGTAAAGAGTCTTCAACATTTACAGAAATGATGCGCAGCAGAGATGAAAAAGACTTTAAGGCACAGCAGGAATCACAATCGTCGGCTTTACGCCGCGCCAAGAATTACGGCGTGCTGCCTGAGGATACCGATCCGCAGCTGGCAAATGCGTACAAATCTGCATATCAAGCATTTTGCGAGGCCCTGCTACCTGTAAGAGCTTTGTATCTGAGGCACCAGGTCGCTTGGGAAGCGACTAACGATAAAGAACGAATGCAAGATTTTTCTAAAGCATCCGCGAAGGCGCAGGAGGCGTTGGAGCAATGGTGCCGGCAGATGGCTAAAACATATGCTACGGATCCTGCGAAGTTTGGCGGACTTGGGGACATGATGGAAGAAATGATCCTCGTTGATTCGGCACGAGATAGCTTTGAAGCAATTCTTCCTCTTGCAAAAATTCTATGGGAAAAGGATGAAAAGCATTCGGACGATCTGCTAGAGGCGATTGGATACACCGGCTTTGCAATGAACGACTTTGATCTCGCTGAGTCGGCATGGACAAAGCTTTCTGAGCAGAAATTTCTTCCTGGAAAGATTAGATTTTTGCTCCAAAGCATTCCCGATTTGACATCGAAATGGGAACGAGAACAGAAATTTCGCGAGGAGGACGCAAAATCATCCAGTAATCCCCAAGTTTTGGTCGTCACTAATCGTGGAGAAATACTTATAGAGCTATTTGAGGATCAAGCTCCTCAAGCGGTCGCAAATTTTATCTTTCTCGTCGAACGCGGCTTCTACAATCGAAAGACGTTTTTTCGAGTCCTCGAACATTTCTTGGCGCAAACCGGTTGCGATCGCGGCGACGGGACTGGAAACGCTGGTTACGGAATCCCTGACGAAACGAAGCGAGAAGATCGTCGTGACGTGTTTCGTGGATCATTGATGTTCGCCATCGGAGTCAATGACCAAACGAAAGAACCGAATCTCGAAAGTAGAAGTTCGCAAATCCAATTCGCGATGATGCCAGCCCCGCAACTAGGTGACAATATGGTCGCTTTCGGAAGAATCATCGAGGGCGAGCAGAGCCTAGGCCTTTTTGCTCGGATGGATCTGTCGGACGAGGAGCAAAAAAAGAACAAACATCTACATGCAGATTTTATCTTAGACGCCCGCGTAGTGCGAAAACGAGATCATAAATACATTCCAGAGATCTCGGCTGGTCGACTTCCATGATACATCTTGACTCGAATACCTTACCCTCACAGCATACGTGATCGATAGGAATTCACTCCATGGAACGATTGACCAACTTTTATCGAGTAGGGCTTCAGTTCGTCAACAATTGCATTTTGCGATCGAGTAGTTTGGGGTAAGTTAGATTGTGCGGTTGGAACTACTATCCCTCTAAAACAAATCCGATATTGAAAGACTGCTTGATGAGTCATTCCGTTACTAATACTTCTGCGGGGATCAAATCCACGACTGTTACGATCGATGGGACGTCGAGTCGTCGAGACGATGTTCCTTTCGAATCGAATGTTGCCATAGAAAACTCATTTGACTCGTTAGATGAGAGTTTAAGCGAGGCGGTAGCATCTGCAACGGCTTTAGATGTTACTGAATCCGATAAAGTAGCTCAACGATTCGTAGGACGATGGAATCGATTGATAAGCCATACGAACTGGGAAAAGGGAGCCATCGTCTCGCAATGGCGTGCTGCATTAGTCGACTCGGGCGCTCCTTCGAGTGCCTACAGTGACGACGCTTGGTCCAAACGTGTCGAAGGTGTTTCTTCGCAACATGTTGGCCGGCTAAGACGCGTTCACGACCAATTTTCAAAAAATCAAGAATCCTACAAAGGTCTGTACTGGACTCATTTTTTGGCGGCGCTCGATTGGGATGACGCGGAACTTTGGCTAGAAGGTGCAGTGCAAAGTAAGTGGAGCATCTCGCAGATGCGTCGAACGCGTTGGGAGGCACTAGGAGGAGATCCGCAATCGCGCCCGGGTGAGCATGACTTGATCACAGCAGAACCCGATGAAGGGTACTCGGCCTCGCTTGAATCGCCTCCCAAAGCAGAAGTCGACTCCAGTGACGAAGACTCGGATGAGTATCGTGGAACGGATGGGCCACTTGACGAAAAACCCGATTTTGGCGATGAAGATGGCGGTGCCTACGACAGAGCGGAACAAACCGACGACAGCGCCATCGAGATGAGCACTCCCAACACTCCAGCTGCTCTAATGTCTCCCTTCTCCGATCTGCCAACGATGCCTGTGGATATTGCCGAGTGCTTAGAGCAGTTCAAGATCGCAATCATTCGTCACCGCTCTTCTGGCTGGCAGGACATCGCTCCTTCTGAGGTTTGTAAGGTGCTCGATGCATTACGAGGATTCACGCTAGCCGGGATCGCGTAACCGACTATGCCAAGGTGGATTGGTATCGATATTGGTGGTGCAAATCTCAAGGGGGCCTGCGGCGGCGAGTGGCTTGCACGCATCGCGTTCCCGCTTTGGAAGAACCCCACAAAACTCCCCGCTGCAATCGCTGAGCTCATCCTGCACGCACCTCCCATGGATGCCGTTGCCGTTACAATGACTGGCGAAATGGTGGATTGTTTCGTGACCCGTGAAGACGGTGTTTGTCGGATCTTGGATTCTCTAACGACTGTGTTGCCATCCAAGGTGATGCGTGTTTACGCAACAGACGGATCATGGCTTTCCGTGCCTAACGCCGCTCGAAATCCATGGCTCGTTGCGGGTTCCAATTGGAGGGCGTTAGCCGAGTACGCACTACGGTGGACCGATCAAGAACCGACTCTCTTGGTTGATATTGGATCGACGACATGTGACATACTTGCGCTAGATGGTAACTCGCAAAAGATCCTTGGCGTGTCGAATACAGATCGTGATCGATTGATCGCAGGCGAACTTGTCTACACCGGCGCAGAACGATCGAATGTTGCGGGATTAACTCAGCTCGTAACTTTACATAACGAATTGATCCCGGTTATCAACGAATTGTTTGCTACGTCGGCCGATGTCCATTTAGTTTTGGGGCATGTCGAAGAAGATCTTGACAACATCGATACGGCCGACGGACGCCCAAGGACTCGCGCAAACGCTGCTTATCGCTTAGCCAGAATCATTGGTGAAGACGGAACAACCCTTGCCAGGGAGGAGATAGTCGCTATCGCCGAAACCATCTATCAGGCTCAAGTCGAACTTGTTGCAAAAGCCATGCTTCGAGTCGCTTCACAGTTCGGCAACAAACCGTGTAGACACCTTCTTTTTAGCGGCCATGCCGACTATTTGATCGAAGATGCGATTAATTTCTTGGGTTGGAAAGTAAAGCAATCCAAGCTGTCGGAAAAGCTTGGCAAATCCCCGTCTGCCTGCGGACCTGCGTTTGCGTTGGCTGTGTTAGCCAATGAAAAATTCCCCAACGTGACGGAATGAATCATCGAAACAACCACGACAATCGTTAAGATCGGTGGCAGCTTGCTGAGCCAACCAGACTGGAGTCATCGATTTTTTATGTGGCTGGAGCGTCAACCCCAAGGGGTCTATCTTGCAATCGTCGGCGGTGGAGAGGCAATTGAAGCGATGCGAACATTGGATCGCCTCCACCACCTGGACCAAACCGAAATGCACTGGCGATGCATTACGATGTTAGACGCGACATTCGAGATCGCTTTTGAAATACTTCGAATCGCAGTCCCATCGTTGAGAGTGATCCAATCATACGATCAATTGCAGCTCTTCCGAGAGATGCTACACAAAGAGCATTCCACAGGAAAACAACTTATTCTCGTTCGAGTCAAAAGTTTCTATGATCAACTGGCCGTGACTGCACCACGAGAGAAACCACTGGTGCCAGAAATCGGTTGGCAAACAACAAGCGATACTTTAGCCATGTATTTAGCACACATGACAGATTCAAAACGCTGCGTGCTACTGAAATCGTGTTCTGTAGATGGCCAAGCGACGTTAGATGATGCGGTGGCCGAGGGGATGATAGACGCTCAAGTTATTAAGTATGCAGCCGAAGATATTCGGTGCGAGTTGATAACACTTTAACTGCTTGAGTTCGCGGCAGAGGGTTCGCCATATCTTGTTTTGTCGCTGCCTGGATTATACGGATTGTCCCATCTAAGGTAGCCACTCGAGTTATTTAAAAGATTGAATGCTCTCATTGTCGATAAGCGCCTGATGCGGCATGGAGGTCGGCTAGTTTTCGGCGATCCTATTTTCAGTTTGAAAGTTGGATCGTGGTTATCATCTCCGAATAGGTCCTGCCATGTCTGACTCTATATTGCAAAATCCGCTCAGTATTATCGGCCTTGTTGGTGCCTCCGTAGCAGGGCCCTATTTCTTTGCTAATAGTTCTACACCGAAAAGCACCCTAGGCCCGCAGCAACCGGTTGTTAGCCAACCCTACAACTCTGCCGAAGTGTCCTTGTCAGGCCCCGGCCAACTCATTTCAACACCACCCTTTTCGAACCAAAACAGTGCGGTACAGCCGAGTTGGCAGATGCTCGGAGCGATTTCAGCCGGGACGCGATCCGGACTTCCTGATATCACGAATTCGACACCCGTAAATTTTGTGGCGACAACTGTCAGCGGCCCAATCTTTGACTTTCGTGAAGTCTTGCGATTTGACATGACGCCCAATGGAGTCCTCCATCGGTTTCCACGAACGACGACGGTTCTATCGGAGACTCAACTGGATGGGATGCGTGTCCCTTTCGTTTCCGGCACAATGCCAACCGATGTTGCGGGGACACTAACTTACTACTTTGATCGTCGACAGTCTCTGCGTCGGATTCAAATGCAAGGCATGATGGGTGATCCCTCCATGCTTATATCCCTGATGACCCAATACTACTACCTCAAACCAGAGCAGACGTTGGGCGGATACCTTTACACAACTCGTTGGAACAATCGCATAACGAGTCTACTTCAGTTGAATCTTGCACCTGTTATCGAGAGCAGTAATCCGCTTCGCCGATACAAACTCTTTCTAGAGTTGAACCAGCCGAGCATGGAGTACACGATGAGCGCTGAAGCAGAACAACTATTGCGAGATGCTCAAAACTCTGGGAGATGGTGAGTTGCCTGTGCTGAGCCGTAACTGTTTAGTTCTTCGTTTGATTAACGAAGTTGCTGCATGAACTCTTTCGCGACTTGCTCACGATTGCCCTGGTATTGCTGCAATCGATTGAGCCAAGCGTTCACTTCGTTTTGAGTTGCAGGACTTCCCTTTAGCGTTCGAATCATCGTTTGGATGAACGCCTGGGGGTTGTTACCAAGCCGGTCGTAGTAGCTAGGACTGCCGATAATCTTCGCCTTGAGATCAATGATTGAGTTTCCTTGCGCCAAATAGCCGCTCCAAGCAACTTGTTCATTTGTAGAGGGTGGACGTCCGAGTAGCTGCATGAATATCTGGCTAAGCACAGCTGGATCTTGACCATAGGCAGAGGTAACGGTTCCACCACCGGCCTGTTGACCAGCCAACTGAAGATCGCGAAAGCTATCCAAAGCGAGTACCGAGTTGGGCGGAAGTCCGCCGGTTGGAATCGGAATCGGCTCTCGCAAGGCGTACAGCGTGCGACCCGTCTGGTCGGTAATGATCGCGTTCAATTGATAACGATCGCGTGGATCGATGTAAACCGGATCGTATTGAATTTCATAGAAAAATGGTCCGGTACCGAAGGCAGACGTAATTACTTTGCCATTTCGTACTTCATAAAACGGACGGGTTACATTCTCTATCTGGACTGTCATTATCGAGTTGGGCGGAAGGCTGCCCCGATCTCGAAGCGCGATCGAGCCGGTTAACGCGTTGGAAGCACTATCCAATTGAATATCCATGTTCTGTAGTCGTGCTGACTGACTATCTAAGACCAGTGCACGAACTCGTCCTGTATTGTCGGCCGAACGACGGATCTGATCGCCAACATCATTGAGTCTATTTTCAACATATCCAACTTGAACTCCACCGAGGGCGATGATGATATCGTTGGGTTTTAAGCCTGCACGTTGTGCCGGGCTATTTGGTGTCACCTGCCGAACAATGGCGCCCGTTTGCGAGGGATCGACAGCGACTCCGAACTTCCAGTCCTTGGGGAGCTGTGATGTGTTCGTCGCCCCAGCGCCGCTCCGGGGTACATTCGTTCCGCCGCTGGCGAAGGCAGGCCCATTGCTATTTGAGAACGTGCTGTTATTTGAAAACGTACCATTATTTGAAAACGTACGGGGGTTACTACCGCTGAACCCTGAAGCCGTGCTGGTTGGTTGGGGCCAACCACCTGCGGGATTTTGATTGGATGGAACAGCGACTCTTGGCAAGGCTTGATTAAGCGTGTTGTCGAAGAGACCTCCACCTCCACTAAACTGCGACAACCCAATCCCTGGGTGGCTGAGGGTGAAAAAGGTAATCAGTATCGCTCGGCTAAAACTACCGTTTTGCAACCAGGCTGAAAGATCGATACCGAGACGTCTGTCACTTATGTGCATCATGTTGTATACCCGCTGTCTCTTGACTAATCTTGAGATGTCTAATGAGTTTGAGTGCCCGTCAATTGAACTAATTCTTGGCGAATGAAGTCAGGATTAAGTGGAAAGAAGCCAGTAAGTATTGCTTCTCTTTGCCCATCGCGGCTAAGGATGTACTTGATTATAGACGCCCGTAGTCCACCATCTTGACTCAACTGAGCCCGATCAAACACGAGCGACAGTGGGCGAACCATCGGATATTGTCCGGCCAAAAAATTGGTATCGGTCGCGTCTACGACTTGGCCGCGAATTTCGAGTGCGACGGTTCGAGTATTGTCGACTCGATCTCCAAAACCGCAAAGTGAAATACCTGCCGGGTCCTTGGCTATCGATTGACAGATATCATGGTTGCTTTTATGGGTTTCTGCAGGTTCAGATAGAGGTTGACCTCCAAGAAGCGATTGCTGGATGAAGTTTCTGGTACCGCTAATCTCACTACGGTGGTGAATGCGAATCTTTGCGTTGGCCAAATCCCCTTGGACGCCCAACTGCCCCCACGTAGCGATTTTAGGCTGTCCCTTCGCATCAGCCCCAAAAACACCCTGCAACTGCTCGGGTGTAAGTGATCTTAAAGGGTTCTCGGCATTGACATAAACAGCCATAGCATCCAACGCGACTACAATGACGACAGGGTCTTTGCAGTTAGCCGCCTTGAGTGCTGCGATCTCATCCTCGGTGACGTTACGACTGATACCTGCGATCACATTGGGATCCTTTGCAAGTGATTCAAGCGCAGCGTCGGAGCCGTCGATACCTCGTGCGAACTCGACCTTCGGGTGGAACAGCTTGAATCGTTGCGCCCAAGTTTGCCCCAGCAGAACCATCGTCGTCGAGCCCGAGAGTACCGCTTTGCCTTCGATATCTCCAGAGGGCAAATAAGGGTCGATGCTCTGCAGTAATTGCATCAATTGCAAATGATTACCCTGAGACTGAAACGAAACAGTTGACGCTTCGGTCTTCTCGCTCGCGACAGGTGGCGTTGAATCTTGAGCCAATAGTTGTTCGCCGCTCTGGGATAATCCAGAAGTGATCGCCATCAGAAGAAGCATGTATGTTTGAATATGTCTAGTTAGACTTCGTCTCATGAGCTGATTTAATCCGTTGTTTGAGTTCAATTTTTACTTTCCAATTCTGTTACTGCTTGTCAACGATGTTTTCGATCTTGATTGCTTTACGCCCCTTAAATGATCCAGCAGAGGCCAAGAACTTAACCGAGTCTGACACCTCTACTTCAAGAAATTGTTTCACGTCCATCTCAGTCGAGATGATATCTCCCACTTGTAGATCAAAGAGGTCGCCGGTTTTGATTTGAGATCGCGCGAGTGTCACCACCAGATTCGTTACGGAGCCATCAAGTCGATGGGAAACGATTTTCTTCGATTCATCGCTCGCTGGATTGGCTGTGTATCCAACCCAGGAGGAACTCGACAGCTTGGAGGCAACTCGTTCGATCGTATTATAGGGAATGCAAAGGTTTGTCATTCCTCGGGTTGCTCCCATCGATACTTCAAAGCTGACCATGATCACAACTTCGTTAGGCGGGACTATCTGTACGAGTTGAGGATTACTTTCGACACGCTCTACGTCGATGTCCAAAGCAACCACGCCAGACCATGCCTGACGCAACTCCCGAATAAACAGGGAACTGATTCGGCCCGCAAGCCGAAGTTCTATGTCGCTGAGAGGTCTATTGACGGCTGTATCAGTGGTCCCAGGTCCACCCAACATTCTATCAATGATGGGGTAGAGTAGTGACGGACTGATGTCGAGTATCCAATTTCGCTCCAATGGCTTGGGGCGTAGCAAGTTGAAGCAAGTCGGGATATCCAGGCTTTGAATGAACTCCCGATAGGTTAGCTGATCAACACTAATGAGCCTCACCTCGACCATACTACGAAGGGCGGCCGAAAGTGAGGCTCCAAAGTTACGCCCAAGCCCTTCGTGAAGTGATTGAAGCGCTCGGACCAAATCCTTGCCAACCCGTTCTGGGCGTTTGAAGTCGTAGCTTAGGACCCTGACCTTAGGCCCCCCTTTAGGCGGCTCCACGGGATTCCCAGACGTAGGTTTCGTGGCAACGGCTGCACCGACAGGTTTCGCAGTAGCCGCTCGAGCCTGCAATAGGCTGTCGACATCATCGCGACTGAGTTTTTCGTCTGACATGCGTTCTCCCTCCTGGAGCACCGAGTCGTCGTATTTGTTGGGTTGGCTATTCGGTTATGTTTCCGGTAAAGAAAACACACCGATTGCATTTTCAAATCAACTACGAATTTGACCATTCCCCTGCACAATGTACTTGTACGTTGTCAACTCTCGTAGCCCACATGGTCCTCGCGCGTGAAACTTATCTGTGCTAATTCCAATCTCCGCACCGAAACCAAATTCTCCCCCATCGTTGAATCGAGTG
>Ga0105045_10000558_pt1 | contig 27732 bp, 25 predicted proteins | sample MAT02_FD_78089 | JGI IMG/M metagenome (GOLD analysis project Ga0105045, IMG submission 78089) | Freshwater microbial communities from Lake Fryxell liftoff mats and glacier meltwater in Antarctica - MAT-02 (megahit assembly) | ecosystem: Environmental > Aquatic > Freshwater > Ice > Liftoff... | reverse complement strand
GTACGGACGTGAAATGCCCGAGTTCATCGTTGGCGCCAGCGTTGCCAACGACGGCTCGTCAACGTTTAAAGACACCGCTGGTCGAGCTCGATCAAGGGCGAACGGCACGGTGATCGAGATAACGACCAAAGCCGCCAGCGAAGCCGCGTATTTCCAGCGATGTTTCTTTACCAGGTGGCGTGTCGACGAGAGAACTTGACGCGCCGGACGTCGCACCAATAAATCATGCGGACGCAGGATGTTCGCCAGTCCGTCGGCTCCAGCAGCCTGAGTGAGCGGCAAATTGGCGGTTCCACCGGGCGGGTTTCCGAGAAATAGCGTTCGCCTGGCACTCTGATTGGCCAACAATTCCAGCTCTTCTTCTTGATCGTTGGCCGCCGACATCGCCAGCAAAGCTTCACTGCGCGTTTGCGAAGCTCGAAGAATTTCGTCGGCTAATTGCGGGTGAATTCGGCCCAGCATCATCCGCTGGATCGAATCCTCGCGACGCCGCGGATCGAGCAAACGGTAACCGCTCATGACGACGTCGACGAGTTTGCGTTCAACCAAAACGGACGGCGCGTCCAAGTGAATCGACGCCAACGGCGCCGCGAATCGCTTCATCGCCGAACGAATGACCGCAGGACGAAACTCCGCCCAACGCAACCCGATCGCACTAAAATCCTCCACGCTAGCAAACGAAATCGCTTCGCCGCCGCCGACGTTTCGAGCTTGCTGAGTAGAGGTCAATGTGTTCACCATTTCTAAATTCCGCAGTGCTTCCGTGCCCATTCCTGATATTCCAATCGCTTTGCCACGATCGATCGTGCGGGCTTTTCCGCATCGGCTCGGTGATCATGATAAGCGCATCCGTTCGCCTGGCGGGGTCATTCATTGTTAACCGTCATCTTAGACCGCTGGACCGCGACAAAGTTCGATTTTTCCGCCATAACTTATCGGAGCGAAACTCGTGTGCCGGCCTTGAGGGTACAAGGGGGAAATACGACCCTTTAACGAAAGCGGTAATTTAGCGAGGTCGTCCGTTAACTAACCCATTCGCATAAGCGGGGGATGATTCACCGTTCCACTATGGCAATGTTTCGGACGCCGTAAAGGTCGCGATGAGTACAAATTCTGCCGGTTCCGATCGGCTCCGTTAATGCTCGGTAATGGGGCCGATTTTGCATTTGCGATTTCGGACGCCATGCGTGCCGAGCCAGTTCCTACAATCGATGCGACCTGCGATGGTACAGACAAAATCACGTCCCTGGCTTACCGGTACGATAACAAGAGCGATGCGAGTTGTTTCGATTGGTCCACGGATGGATAAACGACATCGTCGCTTTTTTCGCCATACGCTGCGAACATGTTCACTCGTTGGCTCCCCCTGACGCTTTTAACATTGATCGCGACGCCAGCGTGGTCGCAGTCGTGGTCGATCGACGACGTTACCCGATGGGCTGCGGAATGTTGTGTCGCCGCGTCGGTCCTTCACGCCGAAGGGGACGCGGCATTCGCATCGATCGATCGTGATGACCGCTCGCAGTGTGCACAGGCGAATCTGGTTCGCGGTTTGACATCCGACGTGGCAAGCCGCGAATGCCAAAAATGCGTCGCCGACGCGAGGGTCGCTTTTCATCAAATCGTCGGCCTTCAGTCGCAACGCGAACTGCTGGTCATCGCCACCCAAACGACGCAGCAACTGGTTCGCTTTGCCGATAAGGCGACCGAGCTGGGCATCAAGGACGGCAGCCGGATCGAGTACGAGCGCAAACGCCTGGATGTAGCCGACCAAATGGTTGACGTTGATGCCAAGATCGCCAAGCTCCGCGTTGCGTTGGCGGGCTATACGAATCGCAGCTTCGCCGACGCGATGATCGCCACAATGCAGCAACCGAGCGATGCACCGGAGATACTGGCCAGCCGCGATGAGGCAATTGCCAGCGGTCGCACGCATCGTGGCGACCTGAAAGCAATCGAACGAATTTGTCGCTGTCTGTCCACCGACACGTTGCCCGTTGCCCGGCAGGCGATGTCGTCGTTGCAGCCCGGTATCGGGATCGCGATCGCATCGTCTGCGCGGCGAGGCATGCTCGCTTCATTGCATGGAAACGATTCCGATTCGGCGGAATGGTGCCGACGCAAAACACAATGTGCCGCGATCCGAGACGCGAAGCAGCGTCAGGTCGATGGCGAAGTACTGGTCGCCCACATCGACTACCACGCTGCGATTTCGTCGTTAGCCATCGCCGAGGAACAAACAACGCTTGGCGATGACTTAGTTCGACAAACCGATCAAGCGATCGAGTTCGGCGAGGCGACGCCGGGAAGCGACCTGTTGGTGAAACTGGACCGCTTGGCCCTTGATGGAAAGCGGTTGCAGCGGACCGTCGCCGTTCGAGTGGCTGGCGTTCAACTTGATCTTGCCATGGGAATTCTCGTCGTCCCGGAGTGACCTCATTCCGGAATTGCGTTGTCCAGCAACATCGATAAATAGCTTCGGGGCGTCGCGTCTCCGAGGCCTAAATTCCTGGCGATCGTCGCGACGGTGGATCTCGCGTGCTCGACATCGGATTGCGTTTCCGCAATCACTTCGACTTCGACGAATGAACCGACACCTTGAACGTCATCGATGGATAAAATGACGTCCACATCATTCGCGTTCACGCGAAACAATTGCCGTGATTTGATCACCGTTGCGACGGGCGTAAATCCGAGCAACATCAGCAAGTCGTGCAGGTTATCGCCGCTCGGATCGCTCGGATTAAGCAGCCACTCCAGCTCCTTCCGCGCTTTGATGACGCCGGGCAGGTGTGGTCCCTTGTAGGTCACGCGTGCTTCGCCGGACACCTGCAATTGCCCAAAGGCATTGGGCTTCAAGACTTCGACGCGACGGATTCGCAATGCTTCTTTCGTCACCACAAAATCACGACAGGGATGTCGAAAATAAAGATCCTCGTGCTTCTCAATTCCTTCCTCGATGCCACCCATCGTCAAGATTTGACTGGCCAACGATCGGGCGTCGTTGATGCGGAATTTCAGTTCGACTTCGATCATTTTCTGCTCACTGAGAAGGCAATCCATTCGGCGAAGATGGGGGACGGACTGCCGTGTCAAAACGTTGCAGGATCGCGGGAGAGCCCTCCGACGTGAGCCACAATTGTCCCGCATCGTCAAACGCGATTGCTTCGATTTGCCTTAACCGCGGCAATTCATTCATCCGCGCGACCGATGACATCCACGCTCCGGCGTCGGCTTGTGCGGTGTTGTCAAACCGAAAGCATTGAAAGTAATTGACGACAACAATTTCGCCGCTCCGCGGCTCGATGTCCATTGCCGAAACCAAAGGCACGGGGATCGCGCCGACGCGGGTCGCCGTGACTTCAATTTCCGGCCGCGCGTTGACCGCTGGCAGGGATACGGTGTCGCACGTCGCCAGCGGCAAAAAGCTTTTACCAACCAGCCACACTTGGCGGCGTCGCCCGTCGACCGCGACCGCTTCACAATCTTTCGCACCATCGGCGTAACGAACATCGACGCGAGTAAACTCGGACACTCGCTCGTTCGCGTGCGGGTCGGGCTCGTCGAAAAAATAAAGCGAGATAAAGTCGCGTTTGCGTAAATTGTCGCCCACGTCCGCGACCAGCAGACGATCGGATGCACCGTCGCGAAACGAGGCCATGTCCTCCCAATCGATCGCGGTCACGCCATCAAGGGTTGCCGTTCCCGTCAAATTGCCTTGACGATCAAATGCGTACAATACCGCGGTATCGCCCGAATCGTTGTGCGTCCAAAAGCACTCCGGGTCACGCCGCGAGACCGCCAAACCGCTTGATTCAATGACACGATCGGATTGCAACACGATGGGCGTTTCGGCATGCGACTCGAAATTGCTTGTCAGACCGGCCGCGATGGTTGCAACGGCGAGCATGAATCGGCAAATGACCTCCCGACGACGGTGTGGTAACCTGCGTTGGTGCAGCTTCTTTCTCGTCGAGTAATTGATCATGAATCGAAACCCCACCGTATTGTCTGCTCGCGTCGTATTGCCGGTTATCGTCTCGGCACTCATTCTCGCGAGCTTGATTGTGATCCTGAGGTCGCGCCCGGGCAACGGTGCCAGCGTAATCGGCAGCCCGGCGCCGGTGCTCAGCTTGGTTTCACTGATCGATGCGAATGAACCGGACGCGGAACCGAATCCGGCGCTGGATCTCAACGCGATCGACGTGGCCAAATTATCATTGGAAGACCGCGTCACTGTGTTGCATTTTTGGGGAACCTGGTGTCCTCCCTGCAAAGCCGAGTACCCCGAGCTGGTCAAACGGATGGGCGAACGAGCGTCGAATCCCGTTTTGCAGTTCATTTCCGTTTCGACCGAGGGGGGCGAAGACGAGACCTACGAAGGGCTTCGCGAAAAAACTCAAAAGTATTATGAAACGATCGAAGCGACTGGTCTGACGACTTACGCCGACGCCAACGGGGTTACCCGCCAAGCGTCGGCCGCGATTCTGAACCGGCCCTTCATTGTTTACCCGACCACGCTGGTGATCGACCAAAATGCAAAGGTTGCCGGTTTGTGGCAGGGTTTCACACGCGAATCGGTGGACGAGATGATCGCCACGGTCGATCGGTTACTCGGTACCCAACCTCCGTCTACTTGATCTCGCTCACGTGGGCCACGCGAACACCGCTTTGTTTAGCACCAAAGCGATGTTGAGCGTTTTGATCGGCCTGGCTGGGGTTTTGGCTATTGATCGGCCAGGGGAGTTTTTTTCTCCGTGATGCCTTCGCTTTTTTCGGACATCTCGGCGTTGATTTCGACGTACTTCTTCCAATCTTCGGGGACGTTGTCCTCATGGAAGATCGCTTCAACCGGACATTCCGGGACGCAGGCTTCGCAATCGATGCATTCCTCGGGATGAATGTAGAGCATCAAATCGCCCTCGTAGAAGCATTCCACTGGGCAAACCACCACGCAATCGGTGTATTTGCAACCCGAGCACGGTTCGGTAACTACGTGCGTCATCGCTTGAACCTTTTAAAACTTGAGAGTAAAAACCAGGGCGTTGTCATTCTTTTCGTCGGTCGGCTGGACGGAGCAATCCGCCACGGGTCGTCCACTGTCTTTATCGACATTGCCCACCTTGAAAATTAGGACGGTGTCAAGCGACTGTCAATCAGCCCAGGGCACCTCGGCGGGATTGTCACAGCGGTCTACAATGAAACGTCATCTATGGCGGGTTCCGCTTAGTATTTGTCTTCCATCGCTTTGCTGGTACCCAAGTCTTGTCTGGCTCCGTCTCCGTTCCGGCGTCTTTGTCGATCAAACCAGGGCGACAATTTCCGTTTCTCTCGCGACATCCCTGGGTGCACATCGGTTCGCTGGCTGACGAGGGGGCTTCGTTGGCGACCGGCGGTGTCGTCGATGTGCGGACGTCCGACGGTGCATGGATCGCCCGGGGGCTCGTCAATCCCAACAGCCGACTGCGTGTGCGGCTGTATTCGTGGGACGAACAAGAAATCGTCGGCGAAACGATGATTCGGACACGGATTGACAATGCCATCGCTAGACGGCGACTCACCGGGGAATTGCCTGCGGATGCCGCCGAACGATTGATCTTCAGCGAATCGGACGATTTAAGCGGATTGGTGGTCGACCGGTATGCGGATTACCTAAGCGTCCAGATCACCGCCGGTGCCATTTTTGCGTTTCGGGACGTCATCCTTGATCACCTGCAAACGACTCTGTCGCCGCAAGGAATCTGTTTGCGGATCGACGAAAAAGCGGCTTCGCACGAAGGCATGGAGCAGACCGATTCATGGGTTCGCGGCACACCGCCGGACGGCATCGTGATGTATCGCCAAAACGGATTGTTTCTTGGTGCTGACTTGCTTGAGGGTCAAAAAACGGGCACCTACCTCGACCAACGAACCAATCACGCCGCGGCGGCGGCCTATCTGCGTGGTCGACGAGTGCTTGATGTTTGTTGTTATGTCGGAGGATTCGGCTTGGTCGCTGCGGCGCACGGTGCGTCCCATGTGACGGGGTTGGACGGCAGCGTCAAGGCGCTCGAGCAAGCCGCCCAGAACGCCTCCCGTAACGGATTGACGACTTTGGAATTTGTCCGTGGCGATTGCTTTGACTACCTCGCCGAAGCCGCCGCGGCGGGCGAAAAATTCGATGCGGTCATTCTCGATCCACCGCGGTTTGCCGGTTCGCGTCATCAGATCGAGTCCGCGCTCCGCGCCTACCAACGACTCAACAGCTCGGCGATCGACGTTTTGCCACCAGGCGGAATCTTGGTCACGTGCAGTTGTTCGGGCCGCGTATCGCGAAGTGATTTTTTGAACATGTTATGTGCGGTCGCGAGGCGTCGGGGGCGCAGCATCTCGGTGCTGGAAAGCCATGGTGCGTCGCCAGACCACCCGATCTCAGTCTCGTGCCCAGAAACGGATTACTTGAAGTGCATGATTTGCCAAGTAACGTAACGCGATCCGAAACGCATGCCGCCGGAACCGCCCGTCGTTACCATGATGGGCCGGATCGGTTCTTATTTACCGCCGTCCCCTCGTCTTCGTCTCGGAGCACCGCATGAGCGGCGTCACGATCAAAATACTGCATGGTGCCGATCGTGGAAAAGTGTTCCACGATATTGTGCCTCCGTTGACGATCGGTCGCGAAGAGGGCAACTCGATACAGCTTAATGACGAACGCGTCAGCCGTTGTCATTTTAAGATCCAACGCGACAACGACCGTTTGGTGTTGACCGATCTGGACAGCACCAACGGAACGAAGGTCAACGGCAGCGAATGTCAATTAAAAATCCTTCGCCATGGCGATCTGATCGCCGTCGGTCGGACGTTGATGTTGGTCGGGACCGAAGCTCAAATTGCGGCACGGATGGCGGCGATGTCCGCTGGCATGGCGGGTCCGACGCTTGCCCAGGATTTTGCGCCGCACGACAGCTCGCTATTGATTGAACTGAGCGGTGGAAATAATGACAGCCCCAAACCTCGCCACGGCTTATTGACGCTGTCCGAACCGCCGGCGCTGCCCGATCGCATGTCGCCCGGCCAAGCGGCTCAATTGTGTGAGATTCTCGAATACCTTCAATCTCGCATTCATCGGTTGATCGAGAACGCAAAAATTGATGACGCCGCTGGCCAAGTTCAACTCGGCCTCGAACCGTGGCAGCAAATGCTCGACGTCCAAGCGAGGCTCGGTGCGCTCGTTCGCCAAATCGCGGACCCTTGAGATGTCATTCCATGACGCCTGCGGAGCGTCGCCGAACACTCGCAAAGCGCTACCGAATTAACCGGCGACTTTGCGATCTTCGGCGGAGTTCAGTTTGTTGTAGAGCGTCTTGAGACTGACGCCCAATTCTTCGGCCACGGCGGGTTTGTTGCCGTCGTGACGCTGCATCGATTGCTCGATCGCGATCAATTCCCAGTCTCGCAAACTCATCGGCCCGGCTTCTCGCAGCTCTTTACGAAGTTGCCTCTGGCCGAATCGGCGAGGCAGATGTTCGGGGGTGATGGGCAGGGTGTCACAAAGGATCGCGGCGTGTTCGAGCACGTTGGCGAGCTCGCGAACATTGCCGGGCCACACGTGTGCGTGCAGCAGTTCCCGTGTCTCGTCGTCGATCAGCACTTGGCCCGGTTTGGCATCCGTGCGATGACGGCGAAGCAGGTGGTCGGCGAGTGCATCGATATCCGACACGCGTTCACGCAGCGGTGGAATGCGGATTTCAAACGTGTTGATTCGGAACATCAAGTCTTCGCGAAACAATCCGTCCTCCACCATCTTTTCCAAGTCGCGGTGCGTCGCGCAAACGATTCGCACGTTCGTGTGGACGGTGTGGTTGTCGCCGACCCGCCTGATGTCACCCGTCTCGAGAACTCGCAGCAATTTTGCTTGCATCGACAGCGGCGGCTCGCCGATCTCGTCCAGAAACACGGTGCCTCCATCGGCGACTTCGAACAATCCTTGACGTGCGGAATCGGCACCGGTGAACGCGCCGCGGCAGTGACCAAATAGTTCGCTCTCGATCAATTGCTCAGGCAACGCGCCACAATTAATCGCGACGTATGCCTTGTCCGCGCGGCGGCTGTGCTGGTGAACTGACTTGGCAACCAACTCTTTACCGCATCCCGTTTCGCCACGGATCAACACGCTGCTTTCCGTCGGCGCGACTCGCTCGACGAGTTTGCGCACCCGGTCCATCGACGGGTGGATGCCGATCAATTGGTTATCACCTTCGGCGCGGCGAACGCGGTGCTGGAGCGCGGTGACTTGTTTCTTTGATGTTCGTCTTTCGTCGACGCGGCCAAGGATCACGGCGATGTCGGCCAATCGCGTCGGCTTGGTCAAATAATCAAAGACCTGGAACTTGAAAGCCGCGATCGCGGTCTCGGTGCTCGGACGTCCCGTCATGATGATCGCTGCGATATCGGGATCAATCTGCTTCGCTTTCTCGATCACTTGAAGACCATCCATCCCCGGCATGTTGAGGTCGACGAGCAGGCAATCAAACGTCTCTTTTTCGAGCGCTGCGATCGCGGTCAGGCCATCGGGACAAACGGTGACGCGGTAACCCATTCGCGGCAATTCGCTGCGCATCAATTCCTGCAGATTGGGTTCATCATCGGCAAAGAGAATGTGCATCTTTGCTTCGGGGTTGACCCTCAAGTCGGCGTTCGATTTTCGATTAGGCAACTCGGAGCGGCTCATACAATTCTTCCCTATGTCGATGTTCGGCAAACAATGAATTGCCCAGCGAATCGCCGGTGCGAGCTTCGGCGGGAACCTCGAATTGCAATCGGGATCCGCGGCCTGGGCCGTCGCTGTGTGCGGTTAATTTTCCGCCGTGCTGGGTGATGATGCGGTGTGTGATGCTCAGTCCAAGTCCGTTGCCCGTGCCGTCGCGACGCCGGGTGAAGAAGGGTTCAAACAGGTGCTCGCGGACTTCGTCAGTCATCTCGCATCCGTTGTCGGTCACGGTGACGCGAATGATGTCGGCATCGCGAGCGACCGCGATGGTGACCTCGCCATCGACGTCAACACTTTCCAACGCATTGGTAATCAGGTTCAGAGCAACCTGCCGGATTTGCTGGCCGTTGACGTAAGCGGTGATGCGTTCGTCGCAGTTCATTTGCAACGTCGTGCATTTATATTTGCCAAGCGTACCGACCATCGCAATCACGTCTTTAATCAATTCACCGATGTCAACCTGTGAACGTTCGACGTTGCCCAGGCGGCTGAAATCGAGCAGTCTTTGGGTGATGCCTTTGCATCGGTACGCTTCGTCTTGGACGCGGCGAAGGTTGATGCCCAGGTGCCTCGCTTCGTCGGCACTGAGCGTTCGGACCGACGCGTCATCGTGGATGACGTCATGCAGGCGTGATTCGAGCGCCTCGGCACTCATCGCGATCGACGCCAGCGGATTGTTGATTTCGTGGGCGACACCGGCGGCGAGGAATCCGACGCTTGCCAGTTGTTCTCGTTGGATGACTTCGCGGCTCCGGTCGCGGACCTGTTTGTCGAGGTCAGCGCGTTCTCGCTGGAGCATTCCGCACGTGCGATTAAACCGAGCGGTCATTTGATTGATCACGGCGGCAAGCTCGCTCAACTCGTCGCGGGTACCGAGGTCGATGCTGTGATCGAATTGGCCAGCGGCAACAAGTCTTGCCCCATCGAGCAGCGTGCGAAACGGTTTGATGACGAGCGACCGGAAAAAGACGAGCAGTAACGCCGTCATCGACAGCGCCGCGAACAGACATGACCAAGCGATCGCAATGCCGGCTTGGTATCGGTTGCGAACGTCGGCGGAGTACTCGGCCATTCCCACGTGCATCATGCCGGTCAGTTTTGCGGTTTGATTGGCGAGCGAATCGAGTTCTTGCTGGAGCGATTCGAACGCGGCTTCATCACGATCAATGATCGGACACTCATAAGAATTTTTGACGGCTTCCAGTTGTCGGCAAATATCGTTGAGGATGTCTTTTCGCTGGCGTGAATCGATGAACAACATGTCGCGTTCGTTGTGGTGATCGATCAATTGCACGTAGTCGAACAACGCGCGTTCAAAGTCTTTGAGCGCGTCGTCGAAACAGATCGATTCAAAATCGATGCGAGACGCTCCGAACAATGGGTGTGGTTCGGGCGACCTGTTTGCTTTCCGCAGCAGGCGTAGCCGGTGACCGGCGTCGCGCATCGTTTCAGCCGACATGCTGAGGTTGTTCGTGATCGGAATTTCGCGAGCCTGCTGACTGATTCCGTTCGCGAGCCAACGGTAGCTGTAGAGGCCCCAGAAAGCGCTCGACGCCAAGACGAGCACAATGGCCATCATCAAGGACAAAACGATGGTCAATTTGGTTCGGATGGATCGTCGCGAGAACACGTCGAATCCTTTCGATGTGGCAGGGGGCGGCAGCGATTCTTGAGAGTGTTTCACGACGTCCGGTCATCCCAGCCAAGCGAAATGACGGCGGCGGAGGGTCGTGAAACACTTTCAATCTCTGGAAAATAGTGAACCGTCCAAAGCATCGCAAGACGAACCACGGAAGTTCATCCGTCCGGCCAAGTGGCACACGTGCCGCGTAAAATGGACAAAATACGTGAATTCGAAACCGGTCTCCACGAAATGGACGTTGTGGGAATATTTCTGGTTTGTTACCGTCTTAGGTCCGCCGGGCGGCATCGTGTCGTCCCGAAACCGTTTCATTCCTCCAACCCTGACATTTCTTGCCGCGTGGTGCTTGTCGCCAATGGCCGGTTTTGTCTGCCTGAGAATTTCCCGCCCATGGTCAACCGCAACCTCATCCGATTTTTAGAAGACGACGATCTCGCCAGCGAATTGGCGCTCATGGTTCCCGAGGATGAAGGCGAAGAGCTGCTGCTCGGTGCCCTGGAGCTGGAACAACAAGATTACATCCAGGGAAAGATCGTCGACGGCCGGATCGTTGAAATCAACGACGAATGGGCGTTGATGGACGTTGGGTTCAAGAGCGAAGGTACCGTCAATCTCGACGAGTGGGGGCCCGAGGAAGAGCCACCAAAGATTGGCGGCGTTGTGAAGGTCCTCATCGAAGAGATGGAGGACGAACTGGGTGCAGCCGACGATCCCTACGGCATGATCTCGCTGAGCAAACGCAAGGCAGAGAAGATCATCCAGTGGGAAGCGATGATGGAATCAGTTGCCGAGGGCCAAGTGGTCACCGGCATCGTCATCCGCAAAATCAAGGGCGGTCTGCTCTGTGACATCGGCGTCAATGTGTTCTTGCCGGGCAGCCAAGTCGACATCCGTCGTCCCGGCGATATCGGCGACTTCATCGGTCGCGTCGTCCAGGCCGAAGTGCTCAAGATCGATGACACCCGCCGCAATATCGTCATCAGCCGCCGCAGCCTGATCGAGCGTCAGCGCGAAGAAGACCGCGCGTACTTGATGCAGGAACTCGAAGTCGGCCAAATCCGCAAAGGCATTGTCAAGAACATCGCTGACTTCGGTGCGTTCGTCGACCTCGGCGGCATCGACGGTTTGCTGCACATCACCGACATGGCGTGGGAACGCATCGGTCACCCCAGCGAAATGGTTTCGATCGATCAAGAAATCGAAGTCAAGGTGCTGCACATCGACCGCGAAAAACAAAAAATCGCGTTGGGTTTAAAACAAAAAGACCGCAACCCGTGGGAAAACATCGCCGACAAGTACCCGGTCGAGTCGGTGCATCCGGGCGAAGTCGTCAACGTGATGAGTTACGGTGCGTTCGTGAAGCTGGAGCCAGGCATCGAAGGCCTCGTTCACATCAGCGAAATGAGCTGGACCAAACGCGTCAATCATCCGAGCGAATTGGTCAACATCGGCGACAAGATCGAAGTCAAGATTTTGAACGTCGACAGCGAAGGCCAACAGTTGTCGCTCGGCATGAAGCAGACTCAAAAGAATCCGTGGGACGAAGTCATCGCACGTTACCCCGAGGGCAGCGATGTCACCGGACGCGTTCGTAATCTCACCAACTACGGTGCGTTTGTTGAACTGGAGGAAGGCATCGACGGCTTGCTGCACGTCAGCGACATGTCCTGGACCCGCAAGATCAGCCACCCGAGCGAACGGCTTGAAAAGGGCCAAGAGGTCAAGTGCCGCGTGCTCAGCGTCGACGAAAGCCGCCGCCGCATCGCGCTGGGACTGAAGCAACTGGACAGCGATCCGTGGGATAACGACATTCCAGACAAGTACCAACCCGGCCAATTGGTCAAAGGCAAGGTCACCAAGATCACCAACTTTGGCGTCTTTGTCGGGCTCGAAGACGGTTTGGAAGGCTTGCTGCACATCTCCGAGTTGGCCGAACACAAGGTCGAAGACCCCGAAGAATTGGTCAAGGTTGGCGACGAGATCGAGGTCAAAGTTTTGCGAGTCGACACCGACGAGCGAAAGATTGGCCTGTCAAAGAAGCGAGTCGATTGGAACGAAGAACAAGAGAAGGCCGCCGCCGCCGAAGAAGCCGCGGTCAATGCCGGTTCCTCGCCCCAAATGTCGGACGGCGATTTGAAGGGCGGTCTGGGCAGCGGCGAAGGCCCGCTGTTCTCCACCGGCGGCTAACGCCAATATACCTCCTGCTCCCGTCTTCTCCGGTGCCCCGGGCGAGACGGGGTGGCGTGTTAGTCAGGCATTCGCCCCGGGCGTCCGGTGAGGCGTCGATTTTCCACAATAGGTCTTGTAGGTCCACCGCGGCTTACCGGACCTATTTTCATTTGTTAGCATCTGTTCCATGGCAACCCGTCGACGCGCCCGCGAAATCGTTCTGCAACTTCTCTACGAAGCCGATATCAACCCAGGTGGGCGAGATGCCGAGGCCACTCGCGCATTCATCAAATCGCGGATGCAAGGTCGTAAGGCGCTCACCGAATTTGCCGACGCATTACTTAAAGGAACACTCGCACACCGCAACGAAATCGATTCACGGATCTCAAAACTTGCGGCCCACTGGTCGATCTCCCGCATGGCCGTCCCGGATCGAAATGTGTTGCGGCTGGGTGGTTACGAAATCCTGTTCGGCGAGACGCCCGACCGCGTCGCGGTCAACGAAGCGATCGTGCTGGCAAAGCGATACGGAGACAAGAACAGTCCCCGATTCGTAAACGGTGTGCTGGACCGGTTGATGAACACCAAGGAATCGGCGGCGCCGTCAAGCAGACGGGACCTGGGTGGAAGTGCCGAGCAGGTTAAGGATCAGCGGCAATAATTGCTTCTTACGGCTGACAATGTCCTCCAGCTTGTAAAGATTGGCTTCTAGCTCGGGGTAGTTGATTTCTTCCCAGCCCGCCGGCTCGCTGCTCATCAGCAGAAAGCTTCCGTTGGTGGTAATGTCGGTCACCATCAATGCCGAGAAACTGAGGGTTTCGGTTTTGGCCATGTGCGACAGCGCGGCATGAAGCTCGTCCTTCCGCTGCCAGAAAAGGTCAAACCCGATGTCTTCAATTTGCGATATCGAAAACTTGATTCCGTTTTCTTCGAAACGTTTGCAGTCCTCGCGGACCACGTCTTCGGCGCAGCGCGATCGCAATGCCGATCCGACTTTGAAAAAATCATCGGCGTATTCATCCAGGTCCACTTTGCAGAATTGTTTGAGCCACTGCAACGTGTTGCGATCGACGTCAGTCGTCGTCGGCGAGCGCAAGAATAACGTGTCGCTGATGATTCCCGAAGCCATGCAAAGCGCGATGCCAGGTTTAGGATCAATCCCGGAAGCGCGAAATTTTCCAGCGACGAGCGTGCAGGTGGATCCGACGGGTTCGTTGACGAACCGGATGGGGTTATTGGTTTGCAACGATCCGCCAAGGCGGTGGTGGTCCAACACTTCGATAATATCGGCTTCATCGGCTCCCTGGACAGCCTGGGCCAATTCGTTGTGATCGACCAGCACCAGTTTTGGGCGTGGCGGATTGATGAGGTCCGTTTTGCTGAGGATGCCGATCAATTTCCCGTCATCGAGAATCGGAAAGGTCGTTTGGTTGGACCGAAAAATGGGGCCGCGAGCCTGGGCGACCGGCATGCGGGCGGGAAACGCCGTAAAATCGCGTTGGATGACCGACTTGATGGACCGGGCCGCCTTAATTCGCATGGTCGTCGTCGCGGTATCATACGGGCTGATGATCACGTTCACGTCACGAGCCTTTGCCAATTGCATCAAGCCGCTGGACAATCGGTAGCCACCGGTAACGACGAGGGCGCGAACCCCCATTTCGATCGCGGGCAATTGGATCGTCGGTCGGTCACCGCTGACGACAAGCAATCTTTGAGCCGGAAATTTTTCCATCCGTTTCACGAACCCTTCGGCGCTCATCGCGCCGACGGTGACGACCAAATCGTCATCACGATCCGGGTTGACGGCATGATCAAATTCTCCCCCCAGCACGGACACGATCTTGGTGAGATTGCTGCAGATTTGTCGCGAGTGGATCGGGTCGACCCCACCTTGAAACACCAATTCCAGCAGGTCGAGCAGAGTGACCAACCCAACGAGCTGGTCCTTGTCATCGAGAATCGGGATGGAGCGCAGCGAGTGCTGGTCCATCAATTGATACACTTCGTAAAAGACGTCGGACTCTCTCGCCGTGACGACGTCGCGGTTGCAAACGTCCTCCAATTCAGGCCGGACATCCATGATGATTCGAGGGGTCGGCATTCCCGCTCGTTTGAGCGCGAATTCGGTACGCTGGTTCGCGGGGCCACAACACGCCGCGACGGCATCGGGCATCGTCGTCTGGCGCAGGAAATCGGCATAGGCGATCGCGGAACAGATGGCATCCGTATCGGGATTGCGGTGACCAAAGACGAGAACGGTCATTAGAAAGCTCGAAGACGGCAAAAAAGGTTGCGGTGCGGTAACGATCGCTGGGTCGTTTTTTAATCGTCGACCGCCAACCCGCAATTCGCAATCCCACCGACATTGTTTTTCGTTCCTGGGTTTTAGGTTTGATGTATTCTCTGCAGACCAATTCCTCACGATTCACGTTAACGAGACGAACGATGCGACGAACGACAGTTTCTATTTGCCTGCTCGCGCTTTCAATGATGGTGACCGCCAGCCGATGCGCCGCCGATCATCGTGTCGCGATCCAGGGAAAAGGGAAATTGGCAATTTTAGATACCGAGGGCAATATCGAGTGGCAGATGCCTTGGCAGGGGATCCACGACATCCATGTTTTGCCCAGCGGCAACATCATGGTCCAGCGGGGCGGGGCGGAGGTCGTCGAAATCGATCCGCAAACCAAGCAGGTGGTGTGGCAGTACGATTCGTCCACCGCAAATGGAAACACGGGCAAACCGATCGAGGTTCACTCGTTTCAACCGCTGCCCGATGGCAATGTCATGATCGCCGAAACGACCACCAAGCGAATTATCGAAGTCAATCGCGAGGGTGAGATTGTTAAATCGACACCGCTGAAAATCAATCATCCTCATCCCCACACCGACACGCGGCTTGTCCGAAAATTATCCGACGCCGATTATCTGGTATGCCACGAAGGTGACGGCTGTATCCGCCAATACGATGGCAAAACCGGTGACGTCGTTTGGCAATACGAGGTCCCGCTGTTTGGACGCGACGCGGCCGACGGTCATGGACCAAGTTCATTCGGCAACAAAGCGTTCTCGGCGATCCGGTTGGCGAGCGGAAATACCTTGATCACGACAGGGAACGGACATTCCGTGATCGAGGTGACACCGGATAAGGAGATCGTTTGGAAACTAGATCAAAACGAGCTTCCCGGTATTACGCTTGGATGGGTGACGACCGCCGAAGTGCTGCCCAGCGGAAACTACGTCATTGGAAATTGTCATGCCGGTGAGGGCCAACCTATTTTGATCGAGATCGAACCCAAAACCAAAGAAGTCGTCTGGACGCTGGACCGATATGAAGACTTTGGCAACGATGTGTCCAACACGCAAATTTTGCCTGCCGATCCGATGACGCGGCGATGACGAATGCTCAGACTGTCGATGTCGTCACGCGTTGCTCGGCGCGACGCGTGACGCTGCTCAACATCATCGTCAGGGCGATCAACGCGATCACCGTCGTCAGCACGCCGCCGCCGAGGATAATTAAGCGTTGACCCGCTTGGTTGCGACGCCACTGGTCGCGAATCCACTGGTCATCGGATTGTGTCAGTCGCAGCATCGTCGCGACTTGATAATAGGTCTCGTCGCCGCGAATCATGGTGCCCTCATAACGATGATCGCTCGACCGGTGACGTAGCAACCACTGGTCGTCAAACTCAACGGTCGTTTCGGAAACCTGCGGACCTATCAAAGACTCCACATAATTTTCGGCGGCGCCGCGCATATTGATGATCAACGATTCTTCGCAATCCGATTTCAATTTGCATGGCACCGAGGTAACGGGGATGAGTTGGGCGTCGCCATCGTCCGCCGGGATCGAGTCAACCCATTCCGGTTTGGGTGGAACAAATTGCTCAAACGAAGAAGGTGCGACCGACAATTCCTTGGCTTCTTTATCGGCCCCCGTGGCGATACCCGGTGCCATCGCGATCATCATCCCCAAGTAAATCGTCGAGGCGACAATCATGATTCGGCTTCGTGTTGTCTTTGTCATCATGGCGTTCCCCTACCCACCTGCGCCGGTGCTGGCGTTGCGGACCGATCCCACTCTGTTCGCTGATTCGAATTTTCCCATGGTGCACCGATTTGAATTGCGATCACCGAGCCAGCCGCGATCATCATGCCGGCAGGTTGTGCGATCGGTACCAATCTTTGGATCGCAAAATCGACAAGTGCAGCAAGGACAATCGCCCAGGGACTGAGCCGCGAGCTGCGCAACGGATCCGTCGTTCGCCACCAGCGGAGTACGGACATCAAAAGGGCGAAATGAACCATGTAAGCACCCAAACGCGGCATCGCTCCGGGGTCATACAAGGCGCTGGAAAGGACCGGTCGATGCATCCACCGTGTGATGCCTGCGGATGGATCCAACAACAAGAAAGTCGCGATTGCGTACGCGAGCGCACCTAACCCGCCGCCGATCCCCAGCATTGCCATTCGACGACGAATCGGATCGCCGTCGCGGCCTTCCCATAGTTTGCCCAGCGCGAGTATCGACATTGAGGTGGCAAGCACCATCGCGGCCGTCCAACCCAATGGCGCGATCGCGTGAGCGGTTGTCGTTTCGCCGCGCGCCGTGACGAGATAAGCGGCCACCATCATTAAGATCGTTGCGATCGTTGCGGCGGTCCATGAACCCGCCAGTTCAGCCAATTGCACCGACGCTCGCTTCGACGCCAGCTCGATTCGCTTGAATTGCATCCAGCGTTTTTTCGAGATCGGCTTGTATCGGTTCTGCCTCGCCAGCGAATGCATCCGGGCCTCCTGGTAGGAAACACCCGGCGACGGGCCGATCAACATTTGCCGGATGAGGTAATAGGGCACATAAACGATGCCCAGGACCGAAAGGAGCGGCAGCAACCAGCGCGTATTGATGATCAGCCCGACCACAATCAAACCCAACAAAACGGCCTTCGGAAACCACGTCAAATGAATGCCTGCCCACCACGACCGAATGTCACTGATGCTCGACGCGACGGCTCGCGCGACGGGCTCCTGCTTTGGGTTGACAACCGGCATCTGCGGAGACGGTGACGCGACCATCGTCGCGGTCAACACGGTCGCATCAATCGGTAGTGTTCGTGTCGCCGCTCCGGCGACCGCCGCAGCCATTTCCGACACGTTTCGCCAACGAGCGGCAGGATCTTTTTCAAGCGCCCTGGCGATGACGGCAGCATAGGGTTGCCGCACACCGGTGAGGTCCGGTTCCGCGGTCATGTGTTTGATGATGATTTCGTGGCTCGTTTCGCCATCAAATGGCAACCGTCCGGTCACCAATTCATACAAAATCACCCCGAGCGCGTAGACGTCGATTTCGCGTCCGTATTCGCCCCGTCCGACCTCGGGTGCCATGTAATGAAACGTGCCGACGCTTTCGGTTTGACCGCCGCGCCGGGTCTCGGAAATGAATTTGCTGAGCCCACAATCGCCGACTTTAATGACCCCTCGGTCGTCGAACAGGTTGCCTGGTTTCAGGTCGCGATGCACCAGGCCCTCGTCGTGCATGTGAGCGACGCCGGCGGCAAGGCCATCAAACCAGCGACGAATCTCTGAGTCCGAAAACCCTTTAGCGTGTTCATCAAGTTGCTCTCGCAAGTTCGCACCGGCGACGTACTCCATCACGACGTACCACTGGCCAATGTCGTCCTGGCAAACGTCATAGAGGGTGACAAGATTGGGATGCTTCAGATTCAAGCATTGAGAAACGCCACGCAGCTCGATGTCGAGGTTGCGTTGAATCTGTTTGATCGCGACTTCTTTCCCCGCGTCGCTGATCGCGAAATAAACCTCACCAAAACCACCGATTCCAAGCCCCCGCTGGACCACGAAACGATCAAGCAACCGCGTTCCGCTGGGGTGTGTGAAGCGGCGATTGGCCACCGGCGTCTCATGACGCTCCGGTTGCGGCGACGCTTGGAGAAGAGGATCAAAAGTGTTCATGCGCGAGCCTTCGCGAAATACATTCGAGGGAAACAATCCCCACGATGCACTGAATGATGACTGATCGTCGATTCATGCGTGTGATAATACTTAAGGCCACAAACGAGCGCCGACGAGGCGCTCGTTATTTTCGTGTCACTGACTGGCATCATTTTGAGTGTCACCCGGAGGTCCGCTTGGCAGCTTTCCTCCCTCGCGTTTCATCGTCATGACGACATTATCGATTTCGTTGCAAACCCCGTCGTTGATCGCGATGATTTCTCCCCCGCTAGCCCGGACCGACCATTGGCCCCCGCGATAAAACAGAACCATTGATCCGGTCGCGGCGGGACACCGGATGTGCTGGGCGCCATTGGGGCCGATTAGGATCGATTGGTCAAACAAAATGATCGCGTCGACCGGTTTCACAAAACGATGGGGAGGATCGACGCTCACGACGACGCTGCGACTCAGCGGGCTCGGTTTGATCATCCGTAAACACGGTCCAACATTTAAATCGATCGGCTCGTTGTACTTCACGAACGCCGAATCTCCGGATGATTTTTGGCTGGATGCTTCGAACGTGTCTCCGCATCGCGTCAACGTCGCTTCCCGCGGCCGCCACGAGGATCGGACCGCAATGTCCGCAACCTCCTCACCGCTGGAACCGCCAACCACAAACGTCGTCCCATCGATCAACCAAAATCCCGCGACCGCATCGATCCACAAATACCAACCGGGTCGGGTCTTAGCTGGCATGATACGGTGCGGTTTCGGGTTCGGGATGTCGGTGCAACTCGGGCTTCCATCGCAACGCGGCGTTGCCGCGAGCGTTTCGAGCAACATCGTGATCACTTCTCGACCGAAGCCATCGACGCTTGATCGCTTCCGCCGCTCATGTAGAGGGAAATCTCGTCCAGTAGATTTTCGTCCGCAGGCTCGTCCAAGTCGATCGTACCGAAGTAATTCGTATCGACCGCGACGGTCTCCTCTTCGACATCGATTCGCGTCGCGATTTCATCCAACAACTCGCGGGTACGAGACAGTTGGCTGTCGTCCAGGTTCAACTCGCTGCTTGTTTGTGCCACGCGGAGGGCACCAATTCGGGCCTGCAGGTTTTCGATTTCGACTTCCAATTGGCTCTTCGAAGCCAGCATTGCGTCCATCCGATCGGCTGCCGAATGGAGCGACGATTCGCGGGCGGTTAACATTTGACGCAATTTGTCCGCCGTCTCGCGACGGGTCTTAAAGCGGCTGAAGCGATTGGACAAATCCTCTTTTACCACCGAACACGTGTAGGTCTTGCCACCATAAGTGTAGGACTTTTCACCGCCCCGCAGGTCCGTCGACAAACGCTCAATTTCCGTTTGTGCTTTCGCGAGAGATTCGTCGACGTGCGATATTTGCTTATTTAACTTTGCCACTTCGATCCGTTCGCGGGCAATTTGCTTTGCGTTCTTCGCAATTTCCGGCTGCAGGTCGTCGATCATCTGACGCGCCCGTTTGACTTCCCACTCCAGTGGTACCGCATCAGTGGCCGCACCGGTCAGGTAGCTGGTCGCACACCGTGCGTAGCTCCACAACGGGGTACCGACCAAGACGCCTGACATCAACGCCGTCGCACCGCCTGCCAAAATCAATTTTCGTAACATCGCAAAACCTCTTGGAATTTCCCGTGGTCTGTATCTCGTCGGAACGCCTGTCCCGGAGTTGAACGTTCGAGGAGTCATTCGCACCGAGGAACCAGATCTTGGGGACGTCCCCTTAAATTTTTTGAAAAGGGATCGTCGATTTTTCCTAATCGATACCATTGACAAGGAGAATTTCGGACTAGACTGTTTACGGCTGTTTCTATCGCACTAAATACCGTTTTGGGGCGTAGAAGTTCTTAATGTTTGATTTCGCTACTTTTTGAGGCAGCTTGCCTGACTTGTTGGCAGTCTGCGTCATCAAAAACATCAAAAGGAGACACAATGGCAACACTCGCAACATGGTCTTCGCGTATTTTAGAAAATAGAAGTCATTTGAGGCGAACGACTTAGGCGATAATGCTGTCATGGTATTCGCCGACGGCATAGCAGTTGCGTTGTCCGAAACCAACGTAAGAATTTTTCGAGTTGGTTAAAACCCCGCAATGGAATGCTACCCAAGCATTGGAGGAGCGTCCGATGACCACATCAAGCGACAATAAAACGCCCCCCGTTCCACGCCCAGAAGCGAGGTACTGGCAATCGTTTTCTGAACAGCTCGTCCCCTCGGCAACGGAAATGTTTGCCCAGTGGATGGATAGCCAACTGGCGGTCCTGGAAAGCTCGCAAAAGCGTTTCGTGACGCGTCAGGGATTTGCTAAAAGCTTGCGACGGTAGTGAACACGTCGCGGCACGACGTCCCAGGAGGGCAATCCCGCGAGCGAGTGCCATTTCGACGGCGAGAGATTGGGCTTTTCTGGCGAAGGCGGGTTTTGGTATCGACGACGTGCCGGCGAGGTGGAAGCCGGTGACAGGGTCGTCCGATTCTCGTAACCGATCGATGGTAGATGCAATCTCCGCGCGAATTCAATGCCGCTCGCATCCGGTGGTCTTTCATCGGCGGTTCATTGCTGATTTTGACGTGTGGATGCCATGACGGGCCGATGTACGGTTTAAAAACGCTGAACCCCTACTTTTCGATGAAGCAGTGGAAAGAGGACGAGAAATACGGCGTCACCGATTTCACGAGGCGTCAAGAATTGACGAAATTGGTTGCCGCGTTGCCTGATTTGCCCATGGAACGGCAGGCGTTTTGGTTGCGTAATCTGCAACAGATCATGGAACACGACGAGAGCCCCGAGATGCGGCGGTTGGCCGTCATGGCGGCTGGACAATTGACGCTGCCCGATGCGGACGAAATCGTACGCGAGGGGATGAAGGACGAGAACAACAAGGTGCGGATGGCCTGCTGTCAGGTGCTCGGCAATCGCAGTGACGCGGAGGCGACGCGGATGCTTGCCGAGGTCGCCGGTTCGACGTCGAATCAGGATGTCAGACGGTCGGCGCTGGCGGCGCTGGGGAAACATCAAGGTCCCGTCGCGACCGACGCGCTGCGGATCGCACTGGATGATCGGGACCCGGCGACTCGTGGGATCGTAATGAAGTCACTGCGTTCCAACGTGGGTAAGAACTACGGCAACGATCCCGAAGTATGGATCGCGGCCCTGGAGGGTAAGCCTTCGGAGGTTCAACCGGCCAGCTTTACCGAGCGAGTCAAAGACTTGATTCGGTAACGTCGGTTGTCTGCGACCAAATGTCGCGCTCGCCGACAAATATGTCCCGATCCGCTATGCTGGGGCTTGACGACGCACTGTTTATGGTGCCGATATAGACCCTCGAGATGATTGCAGGTGCATGGACATTCTTTGGTTCGTTTTGGGACTGGCGTTGATGATCGCTGGTGCCGAGGTACTGGTTCGCGGCGCGTCGCGGACCGCGGTCATGATGGGCATCTCGCCGCTGGTCGTTGGTTTGACCGTGGTTGCGTTTGGGACCAGCGCCCCAGAGTTCGCCGTCAGTCTCAAGGCCGCGTACGCGGGGCAAGCGAGCATCTGTGTCGGTAACGTGATCGGCAGCAACATCTTTAACATCCTGTTCATTCTCGGCTTGTCCGCGATCATCGTTCCCCTCGTGGTTTCGCCTCAATTGATTCGTTTTGATTTGCCGCTCGTGATTCTGGTGTCGATCATCGTGTTTGCGATGAGCTTGGACGGCAACATCGGACGCATCGACGGCATCATTCTGTTCAGCGGTTTGCTGGCGTATACGGTCAGTGCGATTTACGGCAGCCGTAAAGCGGGCAAGGCGATCATTGGGTCGCCATCGCCGGAATCGCTGTCCTCACCGACACCGTTTTCAATTCGTGCTTTGGCGATCAATTTGGCGTTGATGGTCGTCGGTTTGACATTGCTGGTCATGGGAGCAAACTGGCTGGTGGATACGGCGGTACGATTCGCGATTTGGATGAACGTCAGCGAGCTGGTGATCGGCTTGACGATCGTTTCCATCGGCACGTCGTTGCCCGAGGTGGTGACGTCAATCGTTGCCGGCTTAAAGGGTGAACGAGACATTGCGGTCGGCAACGTTGTCGGCAGCAATCTATTTAATTTGCTTGGCGTATTAGGATTGTCCGCAGCCGTATCGCCGCTGGGTATCGACGTCTCGGATCAAGCGATCCGGTTGGACATGCCCATCATGGTGATGGTTGCGATCGCCGCGCTACCCGTGCTGTTCACCCGCCGTTTGGTCTCGCGATCCGAGGGTGTCGCGTTGCTTTTGTACTACGTCGTTTACACGATCTTCTTGATTTTAAACGTGATTGGCGATCCCCGAGCAGACATTGTGTCCGCTGGAGTCTTGTACGTCGCTTTGCCGATCACGGCCTTGGTGTTGGTGATTCGGTCGGCACAGTGGGCGAAAACTTCGGCAGCAGCATCATGAGCGCCGGTGGTGAATCGTCGCGATACGATCGCCAGATTCGGCTTCGAAACATCGGCCAGTCGGGCCAACAACGCTTGTTTGCTGCGACCGTTGCGGTGCTGGGATGTGGGGCGCTCGGGACCGTTGTCGCGGATATCCTTGCCCGCGCCGGTTTGGGCTCGTTGCGATTGATCGACCGCGATGTCGTCGAGTGGACCAACCTGCAGCGACAATCGTTGTTCTGCGAAGAAGACGCGCGGTCTGGACGAGCGAAAGCGGATGCGGCATGTCTGGCCATTCTTCGAGCCAACTCGAGTGTTCGGTGCGATCCCATCGTCTCCGACGTAACCCCAGACAATATCGCTGGGCTGCTCGGTGGTTGCGACCTTGTCGTGGACGCGGTCGACAACTTTGCCACACGAATGTTGCTCAATGACTTTTCGCTCGCTCACGGCCTGCCCTGGGTTCACGGCGGCTGCGTCGGCACGGTCGGCCAAGTCGCGTTTTTCAGCGGCCGAGGTCGGCCCTGCTTTCGGTGTTTGGTACCGACCGTCCCGCCCTCGTCGGTCGTGGAAACATGCGACACCGCGGGCGTGCTCGGATCCGCGACTCATGCGGTCGCGAGCCTGCAAGCGACGGTGGCGCTAAAATATCTCACGGGTAACGAAACGGCCATAGCCTCCGGAGTGCTATCGCTTGATTTCTGGAACAATCGTTATCGAACCATTGAAATTTCCACTTCACTGTCGGATGCCTGCATCGCTTGCGTTGAACGTCGGTTCGATTTTCTCGAAGGCACCTCCGCGGGAGTGGCAAGCGTCATTTGCGGTCGAAACGCGGTCCAATTGAACCCGGATAAGGGGATACAGATTGACCTTCCGAAGATTGCGTTTAAATGGGAATTGCTTGGCGAAACCGAATCAAATCGGTTTTTCGTTCGCTTGCGTATTTCGGAATTGGAGACGCTAACCGTTTTCAGGGATGGTCGAGTAATCGTCGAGGGTACCGACCAAATCAGCCGTGCACGATCGCTGGTCTCACAATTACTTGGCGGATAATTTTCCAAATGCGAAACTGATGCCCCACAGGAACACGTACAGCATTTACACTGTCGTGGTCCTCGGCGGTGGACATCTAGCAAAATCGATAATGTTGTCGGTTTTCACCTTGAGAAAATTGCCCTCGGCACCCAGCGAACCACGAGATGAGATACGCTTTTCGACTTGCAGAATTACTTGGTCACACGCCGGATCGTCGCAAGCGGCCCGGGACGATCAAATCGATCGTCGAACACACTGGATTGGATCGCCACCAAGTTGCTTCGCTTCTAAAGAACGAGGCAAAGTACATCCCGCTGGAAGCCCTTTCGCGGCTTTGCGATTACTTGATCGATCACGGCCACGCGACGGCGGATCAATTGCCCGGGGCGTTGTTTTCGGTGCAAGCGGAAAACTTTTGGGAATTGCTCGCGCGTCGCGGCGACGTCGAAATCTGCGTTGGCGTTCGCCAGGGCGAGGGGGACAAGACACCCGAGAACGCTTGGATCGTCGCTTCCGACTCTGTTCTAATCGGTGAATTACTTAACGGCGTGTCGACCCTTGGCGGTGCCGCGAAACACGTCAAGAATTCCGCCGCGACGTTGGACAATGGCGGCACCCCTGCGGACATTCCGACGCCGGATCGTTTGCAGCAAACGCTCGTCTGGAGCCCCGGCATTGTCGCCTACTCCGACGCAAGGCAGCGAGCCGAAGACGTCTTCAACGGGTTCGCCGATGCCCAAGGCGATCGAGCGCTCGTCTGTATCGGCAGTGTCAAAAGCAACCCGGTTGTCGAGATGGTGTTTGCCGATGCGTTTGGTTGCACCCCGTTCGTCACCGAAGATGACGTCGATGATGTTTCCGCTCGCGCCTGCCCGTTCTTCCTGCGATACCGGGACACAGATCCCAAACCCGATTCGGCGTCGGCCGGGACGCGTTTAAGCAAGAACGAGGACGCGCCGCAACCCGGCTTCTACTACGAAAAAGATGACACGACATGGACTTGGGCCGGCGGCGGTGGCAAGGATCAAGCGCTCGTCTTTTATATCTTCCGCGAACCGCTTGGTCGTCTTGATATGGTGTTAAGTGGCTTCTCGGGACGCGCAACCCGCTTGCTCGCGAAAACCTTGGCGATTCGCGGCGAGGAATTTTGGCCGCCTGTTTATGAATCAGGCGGTCTCAAAATCGGCGCCTACATCGTCCAGTACGACGATGACTCGTCCGATACACACCGCGACGCCTTACTGCAAACGTACGAGTCTGCGGCCGCGAAGATCATGCCGCTTCCGACCCAAGCAATCGCACGACGGATGGCCCGGTTGTAGGCTCGGCTCGCAGTAGCTATCGCTCAAGGGAGAACGATAGTTCAGTGACGACCGGTTCGTCGAGACATTGGTCGAGAGTCAACAGCGCGAATCCGGTCCCGTAGGGTTGGTGATAATCGTAAAGCGGATAGTCCCACCAAGAGCCATCGGTCTCTTGGCGGTCGAGCATCAACTTGGCCAGCATCGCGCGATAGGGTGCTTGCTCGTCCTCGGGGAGCAAATCCATGCCGACGGCGGCGTAATAGTGGCCAAAAAAGTAAAAGTAGCCCGCGACCAGCATCCATGATTCGTGCGGCACCGGTCGCTTGCGTCCCATGTCGAGCCAACCGTTACGCAGGTACAAACGACACAGCCAAGCTTTGACGACGTTGTCGGTGATCGTTTCGTCGCCCCACAATCGCAGTGCCGCGTTACAACATTGCGACCGACCGAGGCTGCCTCCGGGACGATTGATCTCCCACATCGGGCGATACTTGCCATCTTCGCTGTACAGATAAGTGAAGTCGGACTTGCGTTGACGCTCCAGCGACGCGATCGCACGCTCGACCATCCGCTGCGGCGGTTCGACCCCGATCGATTGGGCTTCGTGAAACGCCACCAGAACCGCACCGCTGACAAAGCTTGTTGACGCTGAGGTCGGTTGGTCAGCTTGATAGCGAAAGTCGTAGTAGCCCCAACCACCGTCGACCGATTCGTATCGCTTAAGCAGTTCCATTTGTTCTCGAATCATCGCGACCAAGAGCGCTTGCCGCTCGGTATCGTCCCCGTGCCAGCGATGCAATCGCGTCAACGCTTGGATCGAATAAGCGTGTCCCCAAACGTTGTACAGCGCGGTCCCATCGGCGCGGCGCAGTTTGGGGATTTCACTGGTAAACCAAGTTTCCGCACGCTCGATCGAGACTCGGGTGCGCCGGCGGAGATTGGTCGCGTCGTCAGTCTCGGAAGGCAACCGATCGAACGTGTCGAGCAATGCCGAAAGGGCGAGCGATGACGTGCCAGCACGAAATGCGTGATGCGCGCCGGGCACCGGTGCGTAGATGTTCAACTCTTTGGTCCGCGTCGCGGAGCCCCACGAGCCATTGGCGTTTTGGTCTGCGAGCAAAAACTCAACACCACGACGGATCGATTCCAAAATTTGCTCATGGGTCGGTCCGTCCACCGTCGGCGGAACAGGGGTCACGTTGGGATCAAACCGATCGGCGGACGTCACTACCTCCGGGCGAGCGACCGGTTCCAAAACGACCGCTTCATCGGCCACCAGCCTGACGGGCGACGTTGCGACAAAGGCAAAGACACCAACAACAAGAACCATTCGTCGCCACATATTAAAGCTCGCAAAGCCAGTGTAAATCAATCAAACTTCGTCTTCGTCTCAGGAACCGTCCGCATTCGAAGCGTCGTTTTCACGGGCCAGACGCTAACGCGTTTCCGCTCATTCAGCGGCAGAGGGTGTCTCGAATTTGACTTTGCAAGTCATCGCTGGATAGAGCAAACCATCGGGTTGGCCTTTTATTTCGATAATGCAATCGTACTTGGTCCCCAAGTAGGGCACCTTGCTCACCGACTTAACCACCCCGTCGAGCGTCGTCTCCGGTGCAATGGTCGGCAGGATCTTGCACTTCGCTCCCGGTTCGACTTGAGGCAGTTGTTCTTCGATCAGGTCCATGCGGACTTGAAACTTGTCGCGAGCGACAATCGTGGCGATGATTGTATCTTTGGGAACCGCATAGCCGACTTCGATCATGCTCGGCTTGGACGGCACCGCCGCGCGTGTCAATTCGTCATACAGCAGGATGCCGCTTCCGGGAGCCTTCAAAACGATCGACTTTCGCTGCTCCTTCAGCTTTGCGAAATCCTTTTCTTTTTCTTCCAGGTTCGTGTCACTTCGTTGCCGCTCGAAGTCACGTTTCTTTTTAGCGCTCTCAAGATCGTACATCGATTTCTCGAACGACAATTCAGCTTTCGCTAATACCGACTCTTGAGACGCGTCGTCCGATTTTACCGTTTGGTTGAGCGTTCGATCGGCACGCACCTTGGTTTGGTCGAGAAACCGCTGTGCTAATTCAACGCTCCGCTTGGTTCGCTTCAACACGATCTCTTCGGATTCTTCGGTCAAATCATCGGCTTCATACATTTGCGTAAGCTGCTTTAATTCTTCGGAAACATTTTCGAGGGACGCTTCCGAATTTTCGATGCTGTATTTCGCGTCATCCATCGTTCGTTGCCGATCGACTTTGACGTAATTGTCGTAAGCTTGGCGGGCAAGTTTTCTAGCCAATTGGGCTGCTTCGCGATCAAGTTTTTGAATTTCGAGAAATTGCTCGTAAGCAAACTGGTCATCTTCCGCGGCAAGTCGAGCAAGATTTAAATCGATCTCCGAGGACGCGAGTTGTTTGTCGATCGC
>Ga0105045_10000555_pt1 | contig 27767 bp, 16 predicted proteins | sample MAT02_FD_78089 | JGI IMG/M metagenome (GOLD analysis project Ga0105045, IMG submission 78089) | Freshwater microbial communities from Lake Fryxell liftoff mats and glacier meltwater in Antarctica - MAT-02 (megahit assembly) | ecosystem: Environmental > Aquatic > Freshwater > Ice > Liftoff... | reverse complement strand
TTCGCTCAGGCCAGTTGCGGCTCGGCTGCGGCAGGCGTTTCCACCTTTCGCAACTCGTAGCCCAATTCTTTCGCTCGCCGATGCAGATTCTTCTCCATCCGTTTTTGATGATCGACGACGAACTCCTCTTCGCTCCGTTTCTGATACGCCACCCCGTAGCGCAGCACCGTGTAGAAGATCCGGGCCAGCTTGTAGGCCGCCGCCGTGATCGCCTTCGGCGCCCCGAGGCGCGTACGCAGCCGACGCAAGTGCGCATTGCAAAAGTTGGTGACACCGCATTGTCGCAGCCAGTCGACGATGGCGGCAGCCCCAGGATCCGGTTCGTTCCAATCTTCATCGCCCCAAAGGAGCCGACGTCCCATCGGGGCGTCAAAAAAATCGCATCCGAGTCCTGGGGCTTCCGCCTCAGGCTGTCAACGTCAGCCCCGTTGGGGCGAAGATTGGATCAAACCGATTCGATCAGTCACTTCGTCCCGCTACGAAAACTCGAAGTCCGCTGTAGCGACGTTTTGCAGGGCTGCCCAGTTGCGATTATTTGTTCGGCCGAAGCCCTCACGTCGCTAGCGCGTCCGGCTCGGACGAGCCGCCACAACGCAGGACAGGGATCGCCAGATCCAGTAGGTCACGCTTTGCGTGACGCCATTCCCGTACCATATTCTCACCGGCGTCACTCCGAGCGTGACTACCAAAACAGCTCATCGAGAAGAAACTCCAAGAATCGTTGCTAAACACTTGGTGAGCCAGCACTTCAGTCGGCCAAGCGATTTAGGTTTCGGAGCTTTCGCTGCTTTCGCTGCTTTCGGCAGGGGGGGTGTGCGGAATGACCGAAAGCTAAAATCTAAAGTTGTTCAAAGGGCATGCCAATAATCGAACCAATGGCAACGATTCTTGAAGTTCCACCAAAACCTCTGAGAATCGTCGCTACACCCCGGCGAGTCGCCTCTCATCGAGCCTTCACACGCCGACCTTTAAATATGCAATAGTGAGAGTGGCTCCGGATCGTGGGAGGTGACCCGTGCGCATCTTGTTGGTCGAAGATCAAATCCCGCTGATCAAGGCACTTCGGCAGGGCCTCGAAGAAGAAGGCTTCGCCGTGGACACCTCCACCGATGGCGAGGACGCCGACGGCAAGGCCCGCACGACGCCATACGATGTCATCGTGCTCGATATTCAATTGCCAAAGGTCGATGGCTTGACGCTGCTCAAGCGCTGGCGTTCGGCGGGCATCAACACCCATGTCCTCATGCTGACGGCGCGCGGCACCACGGAGGACAAGATCGCGGGGTTGGACAGCGGGGCCGACGACTACCTCACCAAGCCGTTCGAACTCGACGAATTGCTGGCGCGGTTGCGGGCGCTGATCCGACGCGGCCATCAGAAGAAAGATCCGCTGATCAAGGTGCACGACCTCGTCATCGACACCGCCGCGCGGAGCGTGAGCCGCGGGTCGAAGAAGATTTCGCTGACGCCGCGCGAGTACGCCCTGCTGGAGTTCCTCGCCTTCCACTCCGGCACCGTCGTGACGCGGACGATGATCTGGGAGCACCTGTACGACGAGTACGACGAGAATACCTCGAACGTCGTGGATGTCTACATCCGGTACTTGCGGAATAAGATCGACAAAGGTTACGAGAACGCGTTGATCCTGACGAAGTGGGGCGAAGGCTACATGCTGCGGGGCGCCGACGATCTGGATACCCCGGCGGAGGAAGCGGCGGTCGAAGTCGCGAAGGCCGAGAAACCCAAGAAGAAATAGCCATGCCGTCGCTGCGCCGCTCACTGATCGCGTACTTCCTCGTCCTGCTCGGGCTGGCGCTCTTGGCCTACGCCATCGTCATCGACCGCTTCGCCCACGAGACGCTGCGCGCCCGCCAAGACTCCGAGACCAAAAGAATCGACGAGGAGCACGACCGCAACGTTCAAGACGCCGAAGAGAAATTCAACGAGCAGATGTTCGCGCACGCCCGCACCCTCGGTTTGCAACTCCGGCAGGTTTACCAAGGCATCACCCAAGAGGCCCAACAGCCGCAACAACGCCGCCCGCTGACGCCGGAACAACTGCAGGCCCAAGAAATCCAAAAGCGCGTCCCCCGGCAATTCGACGCCCTGATGGTCGCGCTGGCCTTCGGCGATATGAATCCGGTCGGGCCGTCGTTCGTTTTGCAAGGGATCACCGGCTACCGCAATTCTCGCACCGCGCTCTTCGGCAGCGCCTTGGGCTGGCCCACCGGCACGCCGATCAACACCACGGCGATCCGCGTGCAGCAGTCATTCGACCTCAGCGATCACCCGGACTATTTCCAGATCCACACGAATCTGTCGCCTTCGAAGCCGATCCTGCCGAAGGGCGTGAAAAGCCTCGATCTGCCTTTGGACACGTCCGGCCTCTCGGAACCGAACGACACGCGCTACGAAGACATCGACATCCCGCAAGTCGGGCACGTCCGTCGACTCGTCTACCGCTCGTTCATCAACACGCCGAGCTTCTGGGGGCGCACGCCACAACCCGGCGGCGGGCGACCACCGGGCGTCGGTGCACCGGGGGGGCGGCCGCCCAACACCGGCGACGGCCAAGCCGTGTACGTGCAGTACCTCCGCAAACTGTCCGAACTCGACGACATTAAAACCGCCCAGCAATCGAACCTCGACGTGCTACTCGCTTTGATCGAAGCCGAGACGCGCGAGAGCCACGAACGCTTGCGGATCCGCGTCGCCGGGATCGCCGGGTTGACCTTTGTTGCCCTCTTCGTCGGCGGCTGGTTCATCATCGGCATCGGCCTGTCTCCGCTGCGGAAGCTCACGACGGCCGTGAGCCGGGTGAACGAGCGCGACTTCCGCTTGAACATGGAACGGACCGATCTCACTGTCGAATTGCTACCGATCCACGACAAATTGAACCAATCGCTCGACGCCCTGCGGATCGCCTTCGAGCGCGAAAAAGAAGCCATCGCCGATATCTCCCACGAACTGCGGACGCCCGTGGCCGGGTTGCTTGCCACACTCGATGTCGCCCTGCGCCGGCCGCGCACCGCCGAGCAGTACCAAAAGGCACTAGAGGAATGCCGGGCGATCTCGAAGCAGCTCGCCCACCTCGTCGAACGGGTGATGACGCTGGCCTACCTCGACGCCGATCAAACGCAGGTGACGCGGACCGAGACCGACGCGGCCGCACTCGCCGAGGGGTGCGCGTCGATCATCCGGCCGCTGTCGGAATCGCAGAGTGTGACGTTCAACACCGACATCGACGGGCCGACGACGCTCGACACCGACCCGCACAAGCTCCGCGAAGTGATGATCAATTTGCTGCACAACGCCGTCGAGTACAATCGCCCCGGCGGGCAGATCGACCTGCGCGTCCGCCCCGGCCACGGCGGGGGCGCCGTGGTCGAAGTCGCCGACACCGGCATCGGCATGACGGCCGAAGTGCAAGCGAAAATCTTCGAGCGCTTCTACCGGGCCGATCCGTCGCGCACGCAAACCGGTGTACACGCCGGCTTGGGATTGGCCATCGTCAAGGAATACGTCAACCGGCTCGGCGGCACCATCGCGGTGGAATCCAAGCTCGGGCAAGGAACGACCTTCCGCGTGACCCTGCCGGCATAATTATGCAGATTCGGCTCGGCCGAGCCAAGATTGCTCAGATTCAGCGGTCGAACAACCCCAGCACTACCGCCATGCCATCGGCGTACGCGCCGCCCGGCATGCTCAACATCACCCACTCTTGCGTCACGGCCATCGCGACCTTGGTCACGGCGAGTTTTGCCTGTGCGCGCGCTTCGAATTCCGACGCGGTCTTGGCGTCCTCGAAGCGGACATGGGCCTGCGCCGCCAAATCGGGCCGCAGTCCCATGCCGAAGGCCAACGACCGAATGCCCTTCAACTTCTTGGGCAATTCGGGTTGTTGAATCAGCGGCGCGACGAATTTCAGCGTCGGCAGATTGGCCCAATCGACGTTGTCGGTAGCGACCCATGCGAAGCTCGCCGGGTCGATCTTCGCCATCGACTCCCTCAACCCCGGCTTCAAAAAATCCAGACTCTCTTGGGGTTTGATCATGCCGTCGAGCACTTTGTCGTCGGACGAAAATAGCAACAGCATCTCGTCGATCGTGTGCATCTCCATCGGCAGGAGAATCCCCGGCAGTTCCACCTTCGCCCGCCCCGGTTTGTCGGCGTTCTGCCGAAGTTTGAGCGTCTCGCGAAACAGCCGCTCGTTGCCGACGGGCCGCCGCAAGAAAAGCGCGATCGAGAGCCGGGGCAACGGCGATTCAGTCAGACCGACGCCGACGACGATGTGCTCGATGTGATCCAACTCGATCCCGGCTTTCTTCAAGCCCGCGAATAAGCCCGCGGGAAGCCCCCACCGCTCGAGCAAAACTTCCGGGGCGACATCAGCACGCGCCGCGTATTGAACCAGAGATGACGGCTGTAGCGCGATCGCGATCTGCGTGCCGGGCGGCATGTACCGCAACCCCGGCAGCGCCATCGGCGGGCGTGTGGCCGGCGGCGGGGCCGAATCGGTGTTGACCGTATCGGGCGCGTTTCCCGTAGTGGAATACCAAATCCCGAGGCCGCCGAGGATCGCCGCGACCATCAGCGCGGCGATGGCGAACGTCTTCGTTCCCGGTTTCGCGGGGGCCGCCTCGACCGGCGACGGGGCTTCGACCGATGCTGCGGTGGCTGCGGTTACCGGGAGCAATTTGGCGGGGATCGCTTCGCCGCAGCGCGGGCAGACGACGCGTCCCGGGATGCTCGGCAGGTCGAACGCCGTGTTGCAGAACGGGCACGTCAGCGCGGTCATCCGATGCTCCGGCGAAGGGCGATGCGGCTATTCTAGGCATTCCCGCTTCAGGCCCGCTGCGCAGAACGGAGAGAAGGAGAAAGAGCCGCCCACTACACCGGTAGCACTTCTCCGAAGAAGCGCAACCAGTTGCCGTGCATGATGCCTGCAATGTCGGTATCGCTGAAGCCGCGGCGCGTCAGGATCGCAGGGATCTTCTGCAAGTCGGCGATGGTGTTCAAATCGGCCGGGCATTGGTCGAAGCCGAAGCCGCCGTCGAGGTCGCTGCCGATGGCGGCTTGGTTCGCATTCCCCGCGAGCTGGCAGATATGGTCGATGTTGTCCACGGCGCGCTCGATGGTCACGGTCGCCTTCGTGACGGTGCGGATCCAGCCCGGCTGGAGCATGATCGCATCGAAGGCGACGCCGATGACACCTTGCCGGCCGACGACATATTTGATCTGCTCGTCGGTGAACTGGCGCTGCCAGTCGCAGAATTTGCGGGCATTCTGGTGGCTCGCCAGCACCCGGCCGCCGTAGATGTCTCGCACTTGATCGAAGGATCGATCCGATAGGTGCGTCATGTCGAGAGCCATGCCGAGCTTCTCGATGTTCTTGAGCAGCGGCACCGCTTCGAGCGCCAATCCGGCTTCGCTGCGAGTGCCGCCGCCGTAGCGGTTGGGGCCGTAGTGCGTGATGCCGATGGCCCGCAATCCTTGGGCGTACCAATCGAAGATGTTATCCGGGTCGAGGATCGGATCGCCGCACTCCATGCTGAGGATGTAGCCGAGGGGCGTCGTTGCGGGGTTGGCGGTGTATTGCTGGACGTGGGCCGCGAGTTCCGCTTTGGTGCGGATCATCCTCATCGCCTTTTCGCGCTCCATCGCCTTGTAATAGGCGAGGTGCGATTGCGCCACGGCGTAGCAGGCTTGCGGTGTCGTGTAGCCGAAACTGTGATTGATCGGCTGTTCAATCCGCGCCAGCACCGTGGCTACGCAGATGCCAATCTCGGCCTTCCGCAGTTCGGGCAGGCTCACGGTGCAAGTTTGCCGGCCGGGGTCGGTGAGGCCGAAGACAGTTTCTTGCACGCGGATGTCGTGGACGTCCATCCGCAGGTCGCGGTTCCAATCGACGGCGTTCAGGCCGAGGTCGAGGTGCGAATCGAAGAGCAGCATCAGCGGAAATCCGAAGACGGGTGGTGTGGGTAGTGAGCATACCTGCCCTGGCGAACCTCGGCAACAGGCTTACGGTTGCGAGTTGGGGCACGCCCCACGCACTCAGTCCTTCGGTCGAGGATAGCGGAATTCCTTCTCGAAGTCCTTCACCGTGTTCGGCGTTTCCTCCGGTGGCGACTCGAACGGCAGCGCCTTCAGGAACGCCACGAGGTCGTCGAGTTCTTCTTTCTTCAAGTGGCTCGTCTTGCCGTGTTTGCCGCCGGCGTTGTGCGTCGTCAGCACATCCATCAGTGTCGCGGCGCGGCCGTCGTGCAGGTAGTTCGGCAAGCGATACACGCCCAACAATGTCGGCGTGTCATACTTCGGGCCCATCTTTTCGTCCTTCCCGAGGCCGGTGCCGATGTCGTGCACGTTGAAGGGCTTCTTCAATTGGCTGTCGGTGTAGTATGCGCCCGTGTGGCACTTGGCGCACTGCGTCTCGGCGGCGGCGAAGAGCTTCTGCCCGCGTTTGGCTTCGTCGGTGAGTTTGTGCGGCGACAACCGCACGGGGAAGGCGTTCGTGTAGAGCGCGAGCGCGTCGAGATCCTTGGATCGACCCGCCATCTTTTCTTCCAGCGCGATCGCTTCGAAGGCTTTACCGAGTTTGATAGGGCCGTTGGCGAGACCGCGCCCGCGCATCAGCTTGCCGCGGATGGTGTATTCGAAGTCCTGCGATTCATCGCGGTCGGCCGACCAGTGGAGCGGGTGCGTGTGCCCGAGGCCGAACAAATTCGGCGTCTTGCGGTGCCCCTCGGGGTTCTGCCAGACGCGGCCGTCGGTCAGCCCGTCCGGGTGGCAACTGCTGCAAGCAATCCAGCGGGCCGAACCCATCGGTGGCAGGGCGCTCTGGAAGAGTTCCTTGCCGCGGATCCATTCTTTACTGCGGACTTCGTCGGTCACGGTGATCGACGAGATCGGCTTCATGTCGCCATCGTAGACGCCGACGGATCGATCCAAGGTGTTGTAGACGTAGACTTCGGTGCCTTCCGGATTGAGCCGGATGGCGCGCGGATGTCGGCCGATGCGGATCGCCCGACCGATGCGCTCGGCTTCGCGGTAATCGTCGTCGAAAGTCTTCGACACGTTCATGTCGTTCGTGCCGGCGTAGATCGTGTAAAGCTTCGAGCCGTCCGGGCTGAGCGCCGCTTCCCACGGATTCGTGACGACGTAGACGTCGTTGTAAGTGTCGAGCGCAATCGACCGCCGGCGCTTTTCGCCCTTCGGTTTCTCCCAGAGATCGCAGATCGACAGTTGCGGGAAGATCGATCCGCGGGCGTCGAAGTCGGTCACTCGGCTGCGGATGTGCGAGATGTACGCCTTCGGCCGCTTGGGGTGCAGCACGACGTGGCGGGCGAGATTGTCGGATTCATAACCGGCCCAGGTGTCGGTGATTTTGCCAGATTCCAGGCTGATGGCGTGGAGTTTGGTCGTGAAGAACTCGGTTACGAAAATCGACTGCTGGTCGGCGGCCAGAGCGATCCCCCGGCAGTTCGGCCCGGCCTTAAAGGTGCGTGTGACCTTGCGGGCCAAGATGTCGATCTCGGAGACTGTGCCAGGGTAGTCGTGCGTGACGTAGGCGAATTTACCGTCGGCGGTTGTGACGATGCCGTAAGGTTCATCATCGACCGTCAAACTGAATTGATGCCCCGTCCCCGCATCGTAGAAAAGGACTTTGTCGTCGCCGTAAACGGTGGCGAGGAAGGCGCCCGTCTTCCCGGCCCAAGCGACACCTTCCGGGTGGTCGCCGCAAGGGAACTCGTGGAGCTTCTTGCGCGACTTCAAATCGACGACGCTGACGGTGCCGTTGTCGGTATTGGCCACCGCGAGGAGTTTCCCATCCGCGGAGACATCGAGCAGGCTATTGGAAGCACCGGCGAACAACGGCGCCGCCAAAACGAGCGAAGCGATGAGGGAGCGGAGCATAATTCGATCCGTTGGGTGGAATGATCGAGAACGCCAGCAGAACGGCTTCCGAGCGGGATACTTTTCGACTGCCGAGTCGCGGCCGCAGATGCGGATATTCTACAACATCATCCCCGCACGACATACATAGTAGAAGACCACTCCCACCCGTAGGCCCGCAACCCATGAAACCGAAAGTGCTGATCGCCCCGGCGCCGATGCGCGAGATCCCGCAGTCGTACGCGCCCGTCCTCGAAGCGAACTTCGAACTCGTCTATCCGGCGCGGCTCGCGCAGATGACCGTGCCCGAACTGCTCGAGCAACTCCCCGGCTGCGTCGCCAGCCTCGCGGGGTCGGAGCCGTACACGCGGGCCGTCATCGAAAAGGCCGCCGCGGCCGGGTTGAAGGTCATCGCCCGCGCCGGCGTCGGCTACGACGGCGTCGATCTGCAAGCCGCCACCGATTGCGGCGTCGTCGTCACGAACGCCCCCGGCACCAACCACGACGCCGTGGCCGAGCACGCCCTGCTGCTCATGCTCGCGCTCGCCAAAAACCTCACGATGCAACACAACCGCATGAAGGACGGCGCTTGGCCGCGGGTCGCGCAACTGCCGCTGCGCGGCCGGTTGCTCGGCATCGTCGGCCTCGGCCGCACCGGCAAGGCCGTGGTCCTGCGGGCCAAGGCGTTCCTCATGCCCGTCATCGCCTGCGACCCCTACATCGACGGCGCGTGGGCGAAGCAGCACGGTATCCCGATGGTGACCCTCGACGAGATTTTCGAACGCGCCGACATCGTGAGTTTGCACGTCCCGAAGACGCCCGAGACGCACAACCTCATCTGCGAGCGCTCGCTGAATTTGATGAAGCCGACGGCGCACCTCATCAACACGTCCCGGGGGGAAGTCGTCCACGAAGCCGATTTGTTCGAAGCGCTGAAGGCGAAGCGGATCGCCGCGGCGGGCTTGGACGTGTTCGTCGACGAGCCGCCCGTGGGCACGCCGCTGCTGACGCTCGACAACGTCGTGCTAACGGCGCATACGGCCGGGGTCGATGTACAATCCCGGCTCGACATGGCCAACATGGCCGCCGTAGGCATCCACAAATTGCTGGTCGATAAAAGCTGGCCCGCGGAGATGGTGGTGAACCCGGCGGTGCGTGGATAGAGTCCTTCGTCATTCGTTCTTAAATAGTCATTCGGCTCCGCAGTCCCGGATCCGTCCGGCTGGACGCCATGGCAGGAGTTCTGCGAAGCCCGAAAAACGAATGACGAAGGACGAAGGACTCACTTCGTCAATTTCGTGAACTTGATGTCGGTGAATTCGATTTTCATCTTCGGGTAGCCGCCATGCACTTGCAGGGCGATGATCCCTTCGGCCGGAAAATCTTTGCCGTCTTTCATCTTCGGGAACTCGCCGCCGACCATCACTTCGCCGTTGATCTTGATCGTGATTTTGTTCCCCTTGGCGATGATGTGGTAGTCGTTGACTTCGGTCTCCTTTACGACTTTCTTGATGGTCTCGGCATCGGACGCTTTGATCATGCCGCCGACGCCTTCGCCGTAGAGGCTGCCCCAGTAGCCTTTGCCGATGTCGACTTGCGGCCCGCTGACGACGAACTTCTTCTCGTCTTTCAGGGTGCTGCGGATTTGGAAGCCGCTGTTGCCGGCGCCGTCGTGCAGTTTCACTTTGCAGGTCAGTTCGAAGTCGCCGTACTTCTCTTTGGAACAAAGGAACGTGTTGAAGCCGGGGTCTTTCTTGGTTTCGCCGACGATCGACGTACCGTCGATCTTCCAGAGGTCCATGTTCCCGACCCAATTCTTGGCGTCGAGGAATTCTTTGGTGTCGTCGGCTCGCAGGGTCGGGGCGGCGGCGAACAGCAGAAGCGAAAGCGCGAACGGCAGACGGGAGAGACGCATGGCGAAACCTCGCGGGAATGGGATCGAACGCCCCGGTGGGTCGGAGTTCGGGGCGGGTGTAGTTTCACAAGAATATCGAGCGAAGGCAACAGCCGAAGGCGTGAAATGCGCGGGCCGGCCGTTGTTTGTTAGAACTCCAAGAATCGTTGCAATTGGTTCGATTATTGGCATGCCCTTTGAGCCAACTTTAGCTTTTAGCTTTCGGTCATTTTGCATACCCCCCCTGCCGAAAGCTCCGAAAGCTCCGAAAGCTCCGAAAGCTAAACCGCATGACCGACCGAAGTCCTGGCTCACCAAGGGTTTAGCAATCCCTTTCTGTTAAGCTTCGCGGACGATCGGGCGGACGCCGACCCAGATGGCCCAGGCCTTGGCCTTCCAACCGCCGGCGTCGGCGGCGAGGCGGCGGGCCACCCGAGCGAACCAGCGCGCCGCCCCGACCGGGACATCGGCCGTAGGGCAGGCGCCGGCCGCGGCTGTCAAATCCTCGCGGGCCTCTCGGAACGCTTTCGCCTTTTCCGCCGGGCTCGCTTGCTGCACCATCACCAAGCTCTCGGCCATCGCCAGCAATAGCTTCGTGCCGTCGGGCAATCCCAAGGGGTCGATGTCGTCGAGGAATCCGTTGGCCGCTTCGGTATTCCCCCGGGTCGCCTCGACGATCGCGAGCCAAGCGCTCATTTCGGGGAGGAGTTCGTCCGGGGATTTTTGATGGGCCGCCCGCAGCGCGGCCTCGGCTTCGGCGTCTTGCCCCAGCGCGCGGTGGGCGTCGGCGAGCGCCCGCAGCATCCACGCTTCGCAGCCGGCCCGCTTCGGCCAATCTTGTAGCCAAGCCACGGTGAGGCCGTACTGTTTGGCCCGCGCCAGAATTTCCCCGGCCCGCGCCCAGCCGTCGTCGGTGTCACGCAGCAACTCGGCGAAGCGCTGGACGGTGGCGGTCGCGGTGTCGAATTGGCCGAGGAAGGTCAGCCCGTTCGCCAATACCAAGGCCGCTTCGCGCGCGGCGTCCGGGTTCCGTCCCGCGATGTCTTTCAGCCGGTCGCTCACCTTCCATGGTTGGGCCGCGGCCAGGTGGCGCTCGGCCCAGATGCCTGCCGCGCCGGCCGAGGTGCCCGGCCGGTCGAGCGCTTTCGACAGCTCGTCTTCGATCTCGGCGGCCCAGCCCTGTTCGTCGAATTCGCGAGCCGAATCGCGGAGCAGCGGTTTCGGAAGGCTCTCGTCTTCGATCAAGCCGCGCATCAAAGAGCGGGCTTCGGCGAGGTTCCGCTGCCGCACCGCGAGCTGCACCGCGCGCAGTTTCAACAGGGGCCCGTCGGCGTGTTCGCGCAGGGTGGCGAGCGTCCGCTGGGCGCCGCCGAGGTCGTCGGTGGCCAGTTGTTCGGTCATCAGTTGATGGCCGGCCGCGCCGAAATTCGGATCGAGTTGGAAGGCTTGTTCGTAATCGTCTTTCGCGCCGCGGTGGTCGCCTTGGATGCGCTTGGCTTCGCCGCGGATGCCGTACGCGTACGGATCTCCCGGCGCGAGCCGGACGAGTTGGTCGGCCGCTTCGAGGCATTCTTTGTGCTGGCCGAGGTCGTCGTGCCAGTGGGCGAGTTGCCGCCAGCCCCAGGTGTAGTCGGGGTCTTCTTTCAGGCACTCCTGGATCATGTCGATGGCTTTGGCGCGGTCGCCGCGCTGGGCTTCGATCCACGCCAGCCGACCGCGGAGCGTCAACGGTTTCGGTTCGAGCCGCACGGCTTCGCAGGCTGTGCGGGCTTCGTCGAATTGGCCGGCGCGGGCCAGTTGCTCGGCTTTGCGGTCATGGGCCGGGAGGAAGTTCGGGTACTCGCGGATGGCGGCATCGCAGGCCGCGACGCGTTCGCCGATGGCTTCGATTTCGGCCGCCGGGGTGTCGAGCCAGAAGATCGCCGCCCACGGGTTGAACTCTTCGTCGCTGCGCCACGCCGTCGCCAAAGTTTCGACGGCGATGTCTTCCCAGCCGCCGCGGCGCATCTCGGCCATGGCCATTTGCAGCAGTGTCGGCGAACCTTCGCCGGCGGTGAAGGCGATGTCGCGGAAGGTGCGTTCGCCGAGGGTTTGGTCGTTGGTGCGGACGGCGTAAATCAACTGCTTGATCAACCCCTCCGGCCCGGCGAGGTGCTCTTGCAAGACGGCCAGTGCGGTGCGGGCCTCTTTGAGTTCGCCGTCGGCCAAGCAGGCGTCGAAGAGGATCGCCGCGGCCGGGGAATAGCCGGGGTGCAAGCGCAGGGCTTCGCGCAGATCTTCCTTGCCGCCGTCGCGTTCGCCGGTCAGGATCTTGGCTTCGCCGCGCATGGTCAGCGGCGTCGGGTGCTCCGGGCGCAAGCGGCACATCTCGCCGGTGGCTTCGAGGTACGCCTCGCCTTTGCCGGTGTCGTTGAACCACTCCGCGAGCTGCTGCCAGCCCCAGTAGTAGCCGGGGTCGATGGAGACGAGCGCTTGCATCATCGGCACGGCGGCGGCGTAGTTGCCCCGGCGGGCTTCGACCCACGCGGCGCGGCCTTGCAAAACCAGCGGCAGGTTGTCGAGTAGCGGGGCCGGTTGCAGCGTGGCCAAGGCTTCGTCGAAGCGGCCGACGTCGGCGAGGCGCTCGGCTTTCAAGTCGTACGGTTCCGGGTTATTCGGCTCGAGCGCGGCGGCGCGGTCGAGCACTTCGAGCGCTTCGGGCGTTTGATCGTATTTGTTGAGGAACCGGGACAGTTTGAGGAACACGCGCGGATCGCCGGCGCGATCCTGGGCCAAATCTCGGGCCAGATTGAGCGCCGCCTCGGGCCGTTCGACGCGCTCGCCCCAGTTGGAGACGGCGCCCCAAGCCCAATCGTAGCCCGGCTCGTGGCGGACGGCGCGCTCGGCCGCCTTCAGCGCATCTTCGCCCCGATCGGACTCCCACAGGTGCTCCGCGAGGAACCCGTGCGCCAGCGGATCGAGCGCGGCCTTCGCCAGGTTCGCTTCGAGGACCAGCAGCGCTTCATCGCGTTCCTCCGCTTCGACGAGTGCATCGGCCAGATCCTTGGCCGGCGGCGTCCAACCCGGGGTGCCCTTCACCGCTTGGCGCAGGGCCTCGATGCGCTCCTCGGTCGCGCCGGTGCGGGCGCAGGCCTCGGCGAGGTCCATCCAGAGCCGGGAGAGCAGCGGGAACTTGGAGGTCGCATCGCGCGCCAGCGTCGCCGCTTCGACCTCGCGGTGCATCATGATCAACTGTTGAATCACGATCGACCACGCCTGCCAAAGGTCGGGGCGAACCTCGAGGAATTGTTCCAGCTCGGCGAAAAAGTGTTCCTGCTCTTCGGGGTCTTCGATCAGCGGCAGCATTTGATCGCGGTACGCGAGCAGGCCGTCGCCGTTGGTCGGTTGAATCCGGAGTTGGTCCGCGACGAACCGCAGTGCGGCCTTCTTTTCTTTGCTCCCCCGGCACGTCTGCACGAGTTCGACGATGGCGAGTTCGTGATCGATGGTGACCGCCAAGCCATCCCGGAAGATCTCGCACGCTTCGTCGCCGCGGTCGGCCCGACGGGTGACGTTGGCGAGCACGGCGAACTGCGACGGATGCTCCGGTTCGAATTCGGCCGCGCGGTGCGCGGCGGCCAAGGCCGCCTCGATTTCGCGGCGTTCGCCGTGCAGCAAGGCGAGTTGGCGGTAGGCCCAGGCGTCGCGCGGGCAGACGGCCAGCAGTTCTTCGATGGCCGCTTTCGCGGTGTCGTCGGATTCGCCCGTGAGCCATTCGGCGCGCAGCTTCAACAGCGGGTAGAAATGCGGGAAACGCCGCGCTTTTTCCGCGAGGTAGACCTTCGCGGAGGGCTTGCCTTCGGTGTCCGCCGACAAGCCGACGATGAGCCGGTGGACTTCGGGGTTCAGCGGATCGACCACGTCGTACTCGCGCAGATCGAGCAGCGCCGCGCGGTAACTCGGCTTCGTGCGGTTTATCCGGGCGGACGATTTCACCCAGAGTTTTCTGGGCGAATCGAGCCGGGCTTCGGCCAGATCCAACTCGGCTTCGGCGAACTTCCCCGCGTTGGCCCAGCATTCGGCGCGGAAGATCCGCAGCTCCGCGAGGGTCGCCTTCGGCGCGGGTTCCTCGCTCGTGGCTGGGGTCGCCGGGTCGAGCGCGGCCAACTTCTCGATGGCTTTATCGAGGGCGGTGCGGGCGAATTCCGGTTCGCCCCGTTCGAGCAGTGCCGCGTGCAGAGAGCGCACGGCGGATGCCGAGGGGATTTCGGTCCGCGTCGCCCGCCGCTGTAGCAATCGGACGGCTTCCGATATCTGCCCGGTGGCCCGCGCCACCCGCAAATAAACGTCGGCGAATTGCTCCTCGCGGTCGTCGAGGCAACACGAGAACCGATTCAGTTCCACCGCTTCGTCGAAGCGCTGGTGCTCCCACCACTGCTGGCCGAGGAGGAAGTAACCGGCCGCCGCATGCGGGCGGATCCTCAGGGATAACCGCAGCAGGCGCTCGGCTTCGGTTTGTTCGGCCGGATCGGCGAGCAGCACTTGCCCCAGCGATTGGATCAAGATCGGGTCGGCTTCGGCCCGGCCGCCTTCGCGCAGCAAGAAAGCCGTGCGCTCCGCGAGCAATCCGAGCTCGCGGAGGGCGTTGGCTTTCACCATGGCGAAGGTGGCATCGTGCGGGAAGTCGAGCAGCAACCGCTCGGCCGCCTCGCGGAGCAGCACCGGGTGCTGGGTCGCCTTGGCCCAAGCCAGTTGCGCGAGCTTCGGCCATTGGCTGTCGGGGTAGTCCCGCAGCAGTTCATCCAGCTTCGCTTTCGCGGTTTCGAAGCGGTGCTCGGCGACCATCGTTTGCAGTCCGTGCAGGGCGTCGAGCACGTCCGCATCGGGGAAATCGATGCCGTCGAGTTTGGCCCCGGCTCCCGGCGGTACGGCGACGAGGCAGCGCGGGCCCGTGGAGCGGAAGCGTTTGAACAACGCCGCCAGCGGCGCTTCGACCGGCTTGCGTTCGAGCGTCTCCGCAAAGAAGAGCGAGCCCCGGATGTCGTCGGCGCCGATGACGAGCCGCGATTGGCCGAAGCCGGTTTCGACGAGGGTCAGTTGAAAGGGCACGCCGCGGCCGATGAGTTCGTTCACGACTTCGGCCGTCAGCGCGAACTCGCGGGTGTGCCAGCCGATTTGTTCGTAGCGGCGCCGCTCGGCGGAATCGGGAACGCCTTCCAGCGGCCCCGCCGGCTCGGCCGGGGGCAGTTCCAACTCGCACTGCCAATAGCGGGCCAACAACTGCGGAACCGTCGGCGGTGTGCGGTCCGCGCTGAACTCCAGCGGCAGAATCACCCGCGTGGCGGTTGTCGGCGACCGTGCTTGCAACCGATCCGCGAAGGCGGGGTAGAAGGTCTCTTCGTCGTCTTTCACGAGTCGGGCCTGCGCCTGGGCTTCGCCCATATCGCCCAAGAAATAGGCCACATCGGAGCGCCGGGCCGCGAGCCAATCGCGCAGATCGGACTCGAGCAGCGGGGACAGTTCCGCGTAGCGCTCGACGCTGCGGCGCACGTCGGCATAGCGGCCGAGGTCGAGTTGGACCGCTGCGAGTTGCGCCATCACGAGCGCGCTCTCGAGTTGCCCCGACGCATCGGTGAGGAAGTCGCAGGCTTCGACGGTGCGGCCCCGTCGGACGAGCAGGTGCCCCACGGCTTGGACGCCGGGGCGGAACCACGCTTGGAAGTCGAGCGACTGCCGCGCGGCGACGAGGGCGTCGTCGAACTTCTCTTGGAATTCGAGGACGCTGGAGCGCTCGACGAAATGCCACGGACGATTCGGGGCGATCGCTTCCGATTGGCCGAGGTACTTCTCGGCCCGGTCGAAATCGCGCAGCCGGGCCGAGGTGAAGGCTTGGAGCGCGAGCCAGTCGCCGCGCAGCTCCGGGGAGGCTTCGTCCCAATCGGTGTGGGCGCGTTGGAACTGCCAACCGGCGAAGGGGCCGAAGTGTTCGAGGCGGTAGCGGGCGTGATAGTAGACCGCTTCCGGGTAGGCCGGGCTTTCGCGGTAGGCGAGGATGTGCAGTTGCCGACCGAGCCGGGGCGAACCGAGCTGCATGGCCAGCCGACCGGAGATCAACCGCGCGGCCGGGCCGGCCCAATTCCGCATCGGGCCGAACGCGAGGCCGCGCTCGTACGCCGCCCGGTAGCGCCCTTGCGCGTAGAGCTCTTTGATGGCGTTGATGTCGGCGGACGGTACGTCCACGGCGGCGGGCGGGGTCGATTCCCTCGGCACGGTGCGTCCTTCGGAGGCTGGTCGGGGGTCGGGTGGATTTTCGTAGCGACTCTACGCGGGCGGATCGCTCGGCGGTGTCACGTTCGCCAAGTGGCCGACTTGGCCGAGGATGTTCCCCAACTGGGCCAGGCGCACGCCGTATTTATCGAGAAATTCCGCGAGGGCGAACTCCGATTCGAGTTCCACAGCGTCCTCGCCGGTCAGGCGGTCGGTGACTTCTTGCAGCAGTTCGAGGTAGGCCCGTTCGACGCCGGGGAGAACCCCTTTGCAGCGGCCCGGCAGCCCGGGGAATTCCTTCGACCACCGGTTGTAGAAGTTCTGCCACCGGGTTTTGTCGTCCGTTGCTTGTTGCTGCGCCCGCATCAAGCCGATCTGCTCGCGCTGAAGTTCGACCATCTGCCGCAGGAGATCGGTCGCCTCGGACGGGCCGGCCGACAAATGCGGGGGTTCGGGCAAGCGCAGCATCGGCGACGAAACGATTATCGAAGCATCCATCGGGCGGCACTCGTCGGGGTCAATCGTGCGTATTCTGGCATTATACGTCCGCGACCCGGAACCGCACCCCACGGAAGTTTCGCCGTGATGCGAAGCACTTCGGCATCATCGAGAACCCGCATTTCGAATTGAAGAAATCGCGGCGAATCGCTTCGGGTAATACAACCAGAAGGTGGAATCCAGCGGCAGTAAAGGATCGGCCCCAGTGGACAATGCGCGTTCGCAGTTTCGGGCCGGCCTGATTTACGGGTTGATCGCTTACTCGGTCTGGGGGCTCATTCCCCTCTATTTCCACCGGGTCGCGTTCGTCTTCGCCGGGGAAATCCTCGCCCATCGCATCGTCTGGTCGTTCCCAATCGTGCTCGCGCTCGTCGTGCTCAGCTCCGGCGGCTGGGCCAAGTTCACCGCCGTCCTCACCGACCGCCGACTCGTGCTGACCCTGTTGCTCAGTGCCGGGCTGCTCGCCGTCAACTGGCTGCTGTACATCTACGCCACCGTCTGGCACCGCGTCTCCGAAGCGAGCCTCGGCTACTACATGCTGCCGCTGGTGAACGCTTTCCTCGCCACGCTTTTCCTCGGCGAGAAACTCCGCCCGGCGCACTACCCGGCACTCGGCCTCATCGCCTTTGGCGTCGCGATTCCGTCGATCGCCGAAGGCTCGTTCACGTGGTTGGCCGTGGTTCTACCCGTGTCTTTCGGATTGTACGGCCTCGTGCGAAAAATGATCGCCGTCGACAGCCTGACCGGGTTGACGGTGGAAACCCTGCTGATGCTGGTTCCGTCGTTGGGGTTCATCGCGTACCGGGCCTCGACCGGCCACTCGGCCTTCGGGGCGAATTGGGAAACCAACGGGCTGCTCATGTTCAGCGGCGTCGTCACGGTGGTGCCGTTGCTGACGTACACCCTGAGCATCCGCCGGATTCCGTTGCTGACGCAGGCCTTCATCCAGTTCATTTCGCCGACGGTGCAGTTTCTGCTCGCCTATTTCTACATGGGCGAAGCGATGTCGCCGGAACGCTGGGCCTCGATTTTCTGCGTGTGGGCCGCCGTGCTCGTGTTCATCGCGGATGCGGCGCTGGCGGCCAAGCGGGCGCGGGTGAGTCCGCCACCGTTGGCCGTTGCAGCAGCGGAATGATGCCCGGCTCGTGGTCGGCATCGTCCCCGTGGCAACCGTGCCCCACGAGGGGGATGAGGATCGAGGCGAATAGGCCGATGATGCGACCGCATGCGACTGGGCGCGCCTGCTCCGTCGATCCCATCTCGGAGGTCTGGTTTTGCAAGTCGCTGTCTCGACTCATCGAATGCAGTCCTCGGCGGTTTGCCCCAAGCAGACAGCGATCATCGTATCCCGACCAACGGAAATAGTCCGGCGATTCACGCTGCCGGCTCGCTCCAGCGTCACTTGACGCGGCGCGCGCCCGAGCCTAAGTTCCCTATGAGGCCTCACCGGCCGGGGCGAGGGTCAAAATGGCGACGCACGACAGTATGGAAATCGTCGGCCTGAACCTCAAGATGCTCGGCCGGCAGAGCAAGAAGAACGTCCTCGTGAGCGCCGGCAAACCGGCCGACAAAGTCCGCCTCCTCGACAGCGTCCGCGAACTCGCCAAACTCGATGTGCGCCTGTTCGCCACCGAGGGCACCAGCCGGTTTCTCACCGAGAAGGGCGTGCCGAACGAGCCGATCTACAAGATCGGTGAAGGCACCGAGCCGAACATCAAATCGTTCCTCGAAGCCGACCGTTTCGACCTGATCGTGAACATCTTGACGGGCGATTACAACTACGACGCCGGCACCGACAGCAACCGCATCCGCGCCTTGGCGGTGCAGAACTCGATCCCGCTCATCACCGATGTCGAAGTCGCCATCCTAACCATCGACACCGTCGTCCGCAACGTCCGCGACGGCGTCTACAGCTATAAGGTGTCGAACCGCGAAGAGCCGTGGAACCTGAAGGCGGAGTTTCTCAAACTCGTCGCCGAGTACGGCGGGTTCGCCTGCCACCACGCCCACTTCGACAAAGCCTATTTGATCTCCCTCCAAAATTTGGAACTCAGCCAAGTCGATATGCAGTTGAAGTGGAAGCTCTACAAGTCCCTCAAAGAGAACTACACCTTCGAGGACCTCTACGAGCGCATCTCGCGCGGCGTCGAGACGATGGTCGCGCAAGGGGTGAAGTACTGCCGGACGATGGTCGACGCCGATGCCACCGTGCGGACGCTGCCGATGGAAGCCGCACTCGCGGTGAAGAAGCAGTACGCCGGGAAGATCGAGTTCGAGATCGGCGTGCAACCGCTGCAGGGGGTGCTTGAGCCGGAATCGCGGAAGCAGTACGAGCGCGCCTGCGAAATGGGCGACTTCTGCGGCGGGTTGCCGTCGAAGGATCGGCCGACGCCCGAGAAGCACATCGACATCATCATGCAGATCGCCAAGGGGCTGAACAAACCGCTCGATGTGCACGTCGATCAAGAGAACAACCCGTACGAATCCGAGACGGAAATGCTCGCGGCGAAGACGGTGGAATACGGCATGGAAGGCAAGGTCTACGCCGTGCATTCTATTTCGGTGAGCGCCAAAGAGACGCCGGAGCAAGAGCGCATCATCCGCCGCGTCAAGGACGCGGGTGTCGGGGTGATTGTCTGCCCGTCTGCGGCGCTCAGCATGAAGCAGCTCGAAATCAAATCGGTGCTGCACAACTCCATCGCTCCGGTACCGGCGCTGTTGAAAGCCGGCGTGCCGACGTACCTCGGAGTGGATAACATCCACGATTTGTTCATGCCGATCGTCGACGGCGACATGTGGGTGGAGTGCCGGATGCTGATGGAAGCGTGCCGGTTTTACGACATCCGCGCGGTGGCGAAGATGGCCTGTGCCCGGCTGCCGCGCTGATATGCTGGAATCGCTGAATCCGTTTCTCCCGAGGTCGCCGCGATGACCGTACTCGCTCCGCCGTTGCCCCCGCGTTTCACTGCCCCGGCGTCGGTCGCGCCGGCGGCCAAGCTTTGGACGGTGGACGAATTCCACCGGCTCGGCGAACTCGGATTGTTCGAAGGTCGGCAAGCGATGCTCATCGATGGAACCATTCTGGAGGAAGGTCCGATGAATCCGCCGTACGCGATCGCTCTAGAACTCGCGACGGAAGCCCTGCGCACCATCTTCGGAACGGGTTGGCGGATGCGTTCCCAACTGCCGATCCTCTTCGGGCAAGCCACCGATCCCCAGCCCGATTTCGCGTTTCTCCGGGGCTCGGCCCGCGATACCGGCGAGCATCCGACGAACGCCGAGTTGATCGTCGAAATCTCGGATACCTCGCTGAAATACGACTCGACCGACAAAGCCGATCGTTACGCCGCCGCCGGGATCCCGGAGTATTGGGTACTCGATTTGAACGGCCGGCAGTTGCTGGTGTTCCGCGATCCGAGCGCGAACGGCTACGGCACGAAAGCGACCGTCGCCGCCGACGGATCCGTCGCGCCGCTCGCCGTGCCCGGTTCGGTTGTCAAGGTTGCGGATCTGTTGCCGTGACGGCGCTCGGCCGATCGACCACTGCGGTTTCGGACGCATTCACGCCTTGCGAAATCAAGTATTCGAAGCTGCCCGTGCCGACGTCATAGATCGCGCCGACGATGCCGATCTTCCCTTCGAACACCAACCGTCGAATCGACTGGCTCTCGCGCAGGATCGTCTCGACGACGCGTTCGACGTTGCGTTTGGCCACGGCGTCGACGATGGTGCGTTTCTCCTCGGCCGAAATCGCGGCCCAATTCGCGCAGGCTCCGACGTCGATCGACGGGCGGATATCGTCCACGATGAAATTGATATGCGCGCCTTCCTCTTGTCCGTGATGATCACCGGGCGAACAACTCCGTTCGACGGCGGCCGTGACCGCACCGCAGCGGGTGTGGCCCATGACGAAGATGAGCTTGGCCCCGGCGACGGCGCAGGCGTATTCGACGCTACCGAGCATTTTCCGGCTGGCGATGTTGCCGGCGAGGCGGATGCTGAAGATGTCGCCCATGCCGAGGTCGAAAATCAATTCCGCCGGGGTCCGCGAATCGATGCACGACACGACCACGGCCAGCGGGTGCTGGCCCTGCGCCGTGGCGACCATCTGGCGGGCGAAGTCCCGCGTAAGGCGTTTGTTGTTGCGCGAGCGCTCGTGCCCTTCCCGCAAGATCTGCAGGATCTGCAACGGGGTTAGGGCGGTCTGCAACTCCCGCGTGCTGTAATCGACGACCTGCGTGTGATCCTGCAATTGATAGCGGTCGCGGAAGCCGAGAATGCTGACTTCGATGTTCCGGGCCGGGGCGATTTCGTCTTTGAAGGCGACGAGCAACGCGAGGATGTCCGGGTCGATGTAGTCGGTGTTTTGCGCATCGAGCAAGACGTGGCTACCGTGGGGGATTTCCTGCAAGACCCGATCGAGCGCGGCGCGGTTGAGGAAGCTCACTTGGTTGGCGAGCTCGATGCGGATGACTTCGCCGCCGATGTGTTTTTCCATGAATTTGCGGATCGGCCGGCGGGCGTTGCTGCGGAGGATGTTCGCCAAGGCCAAGGCCAAGCCGATCAGGACGCCGATGAGCAAGTCGGTGACGACGATGACGACCACGGTGACGATGAACGGGTCGAATTGATTCCAACCCGCATTCCACATGTGCTTGGCGAGCTTGATACTGGCCAGTTTGAGCCCGGTCATGAACAGGATCGCCGCGAGGCACGACTCCGGAATGAGGTTCAGGTACGCGGGGAGGAACGCCACGCTGACGAGGAGCAGCAACCCGTGGACGATGGACGAGAGTTTGGTTTTGTTCCCGGCGTTGATATTCACGGAGCTGCGGACGATGACGGACGTGACCGGCAGTCCGCCGATCATGCCCGACGCGACGTTGCCGACGCCCTGCGCAATCAACTCGCGGCTCGGTGGGGACAGCCGCTGCTGCGGGTCGATTTTATCGACGGCCTCGAGGTTCAACAGCGTTTCGAGCGACGCCACCGCCGCGATGGTGAATGCCGCGACGTAGACTTTGCCGTTACCGAGCTGGCCGAAGTCCGGGAATTTCAAGAACCCGAAGAACTGCTCGAAATCGGTCGCGACCGGCACATCGACGAGATGCTTCGATTCGATCAACCAGTCCCCGCCCATTTTGCGGAACAGCAAGTTCGCGGCGACGCCGAACAAGACGATGACCAGCGGGGCCGGGATCGGTGAATATTTCAGCCGGCTCCAGCGGCCCCAGATGAACAACAGCGCGACGGAGGTCAACCCGATGACCGCAGGCCCCAGCCGGGCTTCGGTCACCAACTCGAGGAATTCGTTGAAGGTGTTGTGCTTGTCGGGCTGGTCGAACGCCATGTCCCCTTCCGGATCTTGATCGTCCCCGACGAGGTGGGGAATCTGCTTCAACACCAAGATGACGCCGATGGCGGCGAGCAAGCCTTGGATCACGCTACTGGGGATGAACGCGGCGAGGAAGCCGGCCCGCGCCAAGCCGAGGACGATTTGGATCATCCCCGCGAGGACCACCGCGAGCAAGAAGATGGGGTACTCTTTCAAAATGACCAACTGCGCCGCTACGATGGCGGTGAGGCCGGCCGCCGGGCCACTGACGCTCGTGTGCGATCCGCTGAGGACCGCGACGACAAGGCCCCCCACGACCCCGGCGATCAAGCCCGCGAACGGGTCGGCCTTCGAGGCCATCGCCACACCCAAACAGAGCGGCAGCGCCACGAGGAAGACCACGAGGCCCGCTTTGATATCGATCAATATCGACCCGATTGTCGCTTTCTCCGCCATCGGTCCATCTCCCGATATCCTGTTCAACCCGCCCGACTAAGTTAGCGATAGTCCGGGGAAGGTTCGACCCCGGCGCAAGCGTTTGCTAATGTGTAGGCATGATCCGTTTCGCCCTGCTCGCTGTCATCGTGATCTCGCCCCCATTGGCCGCGCAGCCGTCCGGCCCGGCCGCGCGGTTGCGCGGCGAGGCCGAAGCGGGCACCACCCGCAAGCGACTCTCGGAAGCCCAGCAGAAAATGCAGGCGGGCCGGGCGACGGAAGCGGCCGATGAATGGCAGCGCATCTTGGACGAAGCCGGCGACGACCTAGTATTGGTACGGAACAACAACTTTCAACCCGCCCGGAAGTTAGTTCAGCAGTCCATGGCCGCCTTGCCCGCGGACACGCTGAAAGCCTACCAGAACCGGCTCGAAGAACCGGCGAAGAAGCTGCTCGACGCCGGTCGCCGCGACCGCGACTCCGTCCCGCTCCGGCAACTCCTCGGTCGGTATTTCATCAGCCGGCCGGCCGAAGAGGCAATCTTGCTCCTCGGCGAATTGCTCTTTGAACGAGGGGACTTCCGCGCCGCCGAACAAGTGTGGCGGTTGTTGCTGCCGACGACTAGTGCCGAGGAATTGAGCTACCCCAGCCCGAAAACCGATCCGGCCCTTGTTAAGGCCAAACTCCTGTCAGCGGCGATCTTCGCCGGCGACCTCGGCCGGGCGAAGGCCGATGCGACGCTCTTTGCGAAAGAGCACCCGAAAGCTTCGGGCCGCTTGGCAGGCACCGACGGCGTATACACCGAGACGATCGCCAAGCTCTTGGCCGCGCCGCCGGAAGTCCGGGATGGTCGTGGACCGGGCGGTTGGACCACCTTCGCGGGAAACCCCAGCCGCGATGGAGCCTTAGCCGAGCCGCTGCCCCGCATCAGTGCGAGCGCACCGACTTGGCGGATTTCGTACCCGCGCCAACCCGCGGACAAGTTGAACTACCGACCGGCGTCGTTCCCCGCGGCGAAGTCGCTGGCCTTTCACCCGGTCGTGCTCGATGGCATCGCGTACGTCGCCGATGCCGGGCGGATCTATTCCTTCGACTTGAAAACGAGGGACAGCCGGGTCGCGTTCGACGCCCGCGCACTCGCGGATCACCCCGACTTCTCCGAAGGCGAATTGGCGCTGCCGAATCTGCTCGATGCCGATTTCACCCTGACCGCTCACGCCGGCAAGCTCTACGCCCGCCTCGGCAACGCAGCCTTGCCGACGACCCCGGCCGAGCCGGGCGCCGGGAAGTCGCCGGTCAGTTACCTCGTCGTACTTCAACCGCTGAACCTCGTCGATCCCCCGAAGAATGCGCTCACCTTGAAGCCGCTGGCGACCCTCGCCCCACCGGTCGGGAAGTTAGGCCAAGTCGCGTGGGAAGGGGCGCCGCTCGTGGCGGCGGGCAAACTCTTCGCCGCGTGCTCGCGCATCGACGACCGCGGCCGTTGGATTCACGCGGTCGCGTGCTACGACGATCCGCCCTCGGCCAAGCCGAACTGGGTCGTCGATGTGGCCGATACCGATGCGGCGACCCCGCGGCAACGCCATGAGGTCCTCACGCTCGCGGGGGGCAACGTCATCTTGTCGCTGCCGCAAGGCTTGGCGGTGGCGCTGGACGGCGGCACCGGGAAAATGGCTTGGGCCTTCCGCGCGACCCCGGCGGCCAAAGCCCCGGCCAACGGTTCGCAACAGGATCTATGCCCGGCAGTGTACGCCGCGGGACGCGTCTTCTTCGCGCCGGCCGATAGCGACAAACTCTACGCGCTCGACGCCGAGACCGGTCGCCCCGTTTGGGAAGCGGGGCCGATGCGGGTCGAACAAATCTTGGGCGCTGCGAAGAACCGCGTGGTCGTCACGATCGCCGGGCCGCAGAAGGGGATCCGCGCCTACGACATCGCCACCGGCTCGGATCAAGAACCGCTGGGCTGGCGCAATCACGATGTCCCCGATTTGGGAACTTACGGCCGAGGTTTGCTGACACCGGACGCGGTGTTGTGGCCGACGAAACAGAATCTGACCATGCTCTCGCTCGCGGACGGCAGCGTGCGGGCGCAGCCGAAAGCGAACCCGCACGGCAATTTGGCCTACGCGGAGGGCGTGTTGCTGGTGGCGACCCCGACGGAACTTTGGGGCTACGTCCTCGATCGGAAGGAGCCGCCCGAGCCCGAAGCGAAGTCGATGCTGGTACCGGCGGAGAACCTCCCGGCGTTTCGTTCGATCGAACGCCCGGTCGCGGAGAGGGCCCCGTGGAATTGGCCACAGGCGGATCTGGCGCTCGGCGCCGTGCAAACGCTGACGCCCGGCGCTTGGCCGCTGCGAATCGATCTCGAATCGAAATCGATCCTCGTGAGCGACGGCACGGCGATCTGGGCGTGGCCACCGGACTCGACCAAACCCCTTTGGAAAGCGCAGTTGAAGACCCGCGCGGCGATCGTGAAGGCCACCTTCGACGACGGGCATTGGATCGCATGGGGAGACAGCACGATCGTCTCGGTGAATGCCGCGAATGGAATCGTCCGCTGGCAGTTCGATTCCCCGAGCCGGGAACACGCGTTCGGCGGCGGCTCATTCGCGGGTTCGCGCTTTATCACACTCTTAGGGCCGCGCTGCCTGTTGGCGCTCGACGCGGCCACGGGGAAGATCGCTTGGCTGCGGGATCCGCTCGGTCGGCCGCAATTCCGTGAGTTCGCCGTCGCGGGTTCCCCGAGTTTCGATGCTCATTTTCTCGCCGTCGCCGATGTCGCGCTGATCCGCAAAAGCGATGGCGAACGCTGGACGATCAGCGCCGACACCGGCCGGGTGCTACACACGACGGCGACGAGCCTGACGCCGTGGACAATGCCGCCGGCCCTCACGGCTGAAGGTCTCGTGCTCGTATCGGATGGCGCCGGGGCGGTTGTGGCGGTGGAGCCGCGCAGCAATCGGGTCGTCTGGCGATTCGATGCCGGAGGCGAGACGGGTCTGACCGGGCCCGCGCCGGAAGTGCGGGTGTTCGGCGGCGATGCGCTCGTTTTGATCGGCAGGAACACCGGTGCGGAATTGATGCGGTTGAGCGCGAAGACCGGCAGCGCCGACTGGCGACTGGCGGCCCGGGTGCCCGACCAGTGGCCGACATTGGTCGATTTCACCGCCGACGCGGAGCACCTCTATTGGTCCGGCCCGACGGGAGTCATTTGCCTCGGCCGCAGCGGCGGTCGGAAACTCTGGCAGTGCAATTGGCCCACCCCGGGTCGCTGGTTGATCGTCGCGACTCGGCGCGGCCTACTAGCGCACGCCTCAGCACCGATTCCGGACGAACCGGTGGCCGAGGTTTTCGCCCGATGCCTCCGTCGCTTCGCGGAGTGGCCGGCGCCGGATCGCCTCCCCGGCTTATGCGCCACCGTGATACGCGCGGCATTCGCCGGGAATGCGACTGTATTGATGATCGGTACCGAGACAGGCGAGGTGACGAGCCGGCTCGATGTTCCGAGCGTCGGCCCGTTCGTTCAATTGCAGCGGACCGGTTTCGGCGCCGTGCTCCTCGGCTCCGGCAGCGGCAACCGGGTGAATCCGGAAAAGTGAAGTCACTTTCCAGCGTGGACGAAGCGACCGGCCAACGCGACAGACCCGCCCCCGCACTCGCGCGTTCGAATCACCTTCGCCAAGAGAGCCCACGGCAAAAATTCCGGCAGGGTCGGGAACGTGACGAACACGTGCTCGTTAGTAGAGGACCCTTGCAGGTGACAGGCGAATCCGGTCGCGCTCACATCCAGGCATTTCCCCGAAATCGGTGCGAGCACCGCGAGTTCGTCATCGACCGGGAAAGCTTGGATCGGCAGATCGATCCGGAAGCGGGAGGCCTTGCGCCGCTCGTTCGTGTTCTGCACCGCCCGGTGGAATTGCTCGATCAGCGGCAGCACCGATTCGTCCATCCCGGCCCGCATGGCCCGACCGGTCACGGCGATTTCCCCGGCTCCGGCTTGATCGCCTTTGGGCAACTGCACCACCAATTCGACCGCTCTGGCCGAGCCGCCGTGCGAACCCGAACGCGGTTTGAGGACGTAAGTATCGTCCGTCCATTGGGCCAGGTCCAAGTTCAGAAGATCCTTGAACGCTTTCAATTTGAGCAGGGCCAGTTCGGTCGTCAGCTTCACCGGGAACCGGCTCGTCAGACGGCCATCGGGCAAGCGCACCACGAGGCACTCCGACTTCGGCGAGGGCCACGACGCGACCGAGTCGGCGCCCGCTGCCAGCAGCAGCGCGTTCGTCAAACGCTCGGGTTGCGGCGGATGCGACGACGAAGCGGATCGCCCGTTCAGCCGCTGCGCACACTCTACGGCCCGTACATCTTCCAGCGTGATTCCTTTGCGAATCGGCGGTTCCAACGCGGCCAGGAATTCGCGACAAGTCCGGAAGCGATGCTCGGGCTTCGCCGCCATCGCTTTTTTGACCGCGGCTTGCTCGTACTCGAGCAGCACCTCTCGGTCGTAGCGGAACGTCAGTGTCGTTCGATCCGGACGATGGGCCCGCCGATCCGAAGGCGCCCACGCCCCGCACAATTCCAAGTAAATCAGGGCCAGCGAGTATTGATCGCTGCTCGGAATCGCGCGGCCCGCAGTCGCTTCGGGCGCGGAGTATTGCTCACCGCCGATCCAGTCTTGGTCGCCCCGCGTCAAGCGCAGCAACTCGCCGAGACCATACAGCGCGACTTCCCAAGCCGAGCCTTTTTGCAACACCGTCGCGGGGGAAAGCAGGCCGTGCGCAAATCCGTGCGCCGCGTGTAGGCCATCGAGCGCCGCCGCGATTGGCGTGAGCAAGGCGCGGATTTCGCCCCGCCGCTGGGGCGATTCTTCGGCACCCTTTTGTTTCGACAGGAACTCTTTCAGACTCGGATCGCGTTCCGGAATGGCGAAACTGATCGCCTCCGTCTGGATCTGGATGACGGCCTCCATGGGTCCGGCGAGCGCCGTCAAGACCGGCCTGCACGCCGCGAGGCCTTCCCGGGGCAGCTTGACGAGATGGACGAAGTGGAACACCCCGGAGGAGTCGGATGCCCGGACGACCCGTCCACGCGGGGATGACGGCCACTCGGCCGCGTACTTCCAACCCGGATGCTGTCTCTCGAATTCGACTTCGTGGGTCGCGCGAGTATCCTCGGCCGGCAGATCCGGTCGGAACCGCTGCGTCATCTCGGCGTTCACGACCCCGGATTTCATGGTGGCTTGGGTGATCAAGCCCGATGCAGCCGGCGGAATGTGATTGCCCTGCGGCGGTGCGAACGGCGCCCGCACCGTCGCGGTAACCACGTGCGTCCCTTCCGAAGGGTCGTCCCGGAGCAGCGCTTTGACGAACGACAAACAGGTCGGGAAGCGCCGGGAAGGATCTTTGGCGAGCGCCCGCCGCACCGTCTCCCGGTCGTTCGGCGGCAGTGGGCCGACGTCGGGCTCGG
>Ga0105045_10000554_pt1 | contig 27768 bp, 23 predicted proteins | sample MAT02_FD_78089 | JGI IMG/M metagenome (GOLD analysis project Ga0105045, IMG submission 78089) | Freshwater microbial communities from Lake Fryxell liftoff mats and glacier meltwater in Antarctica - MAT-02 (megahit assembly) | ecosystem: Environmental > Aquatic > Freshwater > Ice > Liftoff... | reverse complement strand
GGCCTCGGTGCGCGAACTCGGCCAGCTGGTGGGTCTGCCTACCCCAGAGATCGACACCTTGCTGGGCCTGGCCCGGCTGCACGCGCGGGTGCACGGCCTGTATTGATCCCGCGCGGTCCCGAACTGTAGGTACCAGCGGGTATATTGGGGCATGCGAGCCTCACACCATAGCCGCGCCGATCTGGCACGTATTGCAGCTGATGCCATGCGCGAGCGTGGCCTGGCACCTGAATTTTCGACTGCGGTCCACGCGCAAGTGCAGGCACTTGACGGCCCCGCGACGGCCCACGGCGAAGGCATCAGCGACCTGCGCCATGTGCTCTGGTGCTCGATCGACAACGACGACTCGCGCGATCTGGACCAGCTCAGTGCCTGCGAGATCCTGCCGGGCGGCGCGGTCAAAATATGGGTCGCAGTGGCCGACGTGGACGCGTTGGTACACCCCGGCAGCGCCATCGACGCACACGCCCACCAGAACACCACCTCGGTCTACACCGGCGCACGCATTTTTCCGATGTTGCCCGAACGGCTGTCGTACAACCTGACCTCGCTGAACCAGGGCGAGGACCGGTTGGCGGTGGTCACCGCGATGGTATTCAACCCCGACGCCAGCTTGGCCGGTGCCACCGTGTTGCGGGCCTGCGTACGCAACCGGGCACAACTGGCCTACGACGCGGTGTCGGCATGGCTCGATGGCAAAGCCGAGCTGCCAGCTGCCGCGCACGCCATCGACGGCATGGCCGCGCAGCTGCGCACCCAGGACGCGGTCGCCCAGCAGTTGCGGGCTCGGCGGCACGCGCAAGGCGCACTGGAATTCGAAACGCTGCAGCCCCGCGCGGTATTCGACGGCGAGGAGGTGGTCGACATCGTGCAGCAGCCCCACAACCGGGCTCGCCAGCTGATCGAGGAGCTGATGATCGCCACCAATGGCTGCAACGCACACTTTCTGGCCGGCACCGGCGCGGTGGCCTTGCGGCGCGTGGTGCGCTCGCCGCAGCGCTGGCAACGCATTGTCGACGTTGCCAGCGACAAAGGCGTCGAACTGCCGCTGCAGCCCGATGGACCCGCGCTGGAAGCGTTCCTGGCCCGCGAACGCCAACGCGATCCGCTGCGTTTTCCCGATCTGTCGCTGGTGATCGTCAAGCTGATGGGTCGCGGTGAATATGTGGTGGAACGACCTGACGGCGCGCCGATCGGTCACTTCGGATTGGCGGTGCGCGACTACACCCACTCCACCGCACCGAACCGGCGTTACCCGGACCTCATCACCTCACGCTTGATCAAGGCCGCGCTGGCGCACCAGCAGCCCCCTTACAGCCCGTCCGAACTCGCGGACCTGGCACTGCATTGCACCCAACAGGAAGATGCTGCGCAAAAGGTGGAACGCCGGGTGCGCAAGTCGGAGGCAGCGCTGGTGCTGGAAACCCGCATCGGGCACACCTTCGAGGGCATCGTCACCGGTGCCGACCCCCAATCGACCTGGGTGCGCACCTTCACGCCACCGGTCGAAGGCAAACTGGTCGGCAACCCACCCCACCTCGACATCGGCCAGCGACTGAAACTGCGCCTCGTCGTCGCCGACGTCGAGCACGGCTTCATCGATTTTGTGCTCTCCTGAAACTTTGCGGGACAGACCGCAGCCACACGAAGTGGGCCAGCTCTGTCCCCAACATTTCGTCGGCTATTCCTTTGCGGGACAGACCGCAGCCACACGAAGTGGGCCAGCTCTGTCCCCAACACTTCGTCGCCCTCAGACCGACACCCCCATCGCGCGCAATCTTGCGCGCAGATCATCGAGTTCGTCCATCAGTTGCAGCGCCAGTGCGGCACCGGCGGTATTCACGCCCAGATCGCGCTGCAACCGAACCGCCACTCGTACTCGGCGCAGCTGCAGGCCGGTGAAGCGCCAACCGGCGGGCTCGACGCCATAGGGTGCGATCACCCCTTCGTCCACCAACGCCAGTAGCTGATCGATCTCGGTGCTGCAGACGCGGCACACGTCGTCCAGCGTCAGGTCTTGTTGTTCTTCCAGGATCAGGACCTCGGTCACCATCGGTCGCTTGTCGGCGTTCATGACGTGCTCTCCAATTTACCGCGCGGCTTGAAGTCCTTGAACTGCGACTGCATGCCGGTGTAGACGGCTCGCTGCGCATCCGAATCCGCTGGCGGCAACGCGATCTGCAGCACAAAATAAAAATCACCGGGGGTCGCGCCGGGAATGCCACGCCCACGCAGGCGCAACTTGCGCCCGGAACTCGACCCCGGTGGAATCGTCAGCTCGACGGAACCCGCTGGAGTCGGTGCCTCGATCTGCGCGCCCAGGACGGCCTCCCACGGTGCCACCGGCAGGTCCAGGTACACATCGCGATGCTCCACACGGTAGTGGGCATGCGGGCGAAATTCCACTTCCAGATATAAGTCGCCCGGTTTGCCTTGGCCCATCGCCGGACCGCCTTGTCCGGCCAGACGGATGTGCTGGCCAGCGCGCACCCCCTTGGGCACGGTGAACTCGATGGTGTGCTCGCGGGTGGTGACACGTCCCTCGGCATCGATCTGCGGAAGACGCAGATTCAGACTGCGGATGGCGCTGCGGTAGGCGTCTTCCACCTCGATCTGGATGCGCGCATGGTGATCTTGGCCATGGGCATTGAATTCGCCGCGCGCACCGGGCGCGCTGCGTCCCGTGTCGGCGCTGGCGAAACCGCGGCGAAACAAGGTTTCGAAAAAGTCACTGTAGTCTTCCTGGCCCGGACCCTGAACACCGGCACCACGCCCCGGCGTCTCGAATCCGGCGTTCCAGTCCGGCGGCGGCTGGAAGTCCTGGCCGGCACGCCAGTTGGCACCCAAGCGGTTGTAGGCCGCCCGCTTTGTCGGGTCCTTGAGCACCTCGTAGGCTTCTTGGATTTCCTTGAACCGCGCCTCGGCCTGGGCTTCCTTGCTGACGTCCGGATGGAATTTGCGCGCGAGTTTGCGATACGACTTCTTGATGTCGTCGTCGCTGGCGTCGCGCGCCAGCCCCAGCAACTGGTAGTAGTCCTTGAATTCCATGGTTTTTTCGTGCCTAAACCTTGCAGATGCGGCCGACTTCGGCCACCACAAGGTAGGAGTGACCCGCGTCAGCGCACTGTGCAGTTATCGCGCGGTTATCGGCACCCCTTCTCGGTGCGACGGCACCTGGCGACAAACCAGCTTCCATCCATCTGCCATGTTGTGCTCCCGTAAGTGGGATGTTCCAGCCCCATGGCCAGACTCGCCGCATTTTGGACGGGCCGCACTGGCCACGCAATAGTCCGAATGCACTTTTCGACGCGCTATTGCAGCGCCGCCATCACGCCTGCACGACCGGAACCCGCTGCGCCAGCGCGCACATCAACTCATACCCGACCGTGCCTGCCGCCTGCGCTACCGTGTCGATCGACAAGACCGTGTCGCCGGATTGACCCCATAACACCACTTCGGTGCCGATGCCAGCCTGCGGCACCGGCTCCAGATCGACGGTCAGCATGTCCATGCTGACGCGCCCGACAGTGCGACTGCGCACGCCATCCACCAGCACCGGGGTACCGGTCGGGCAGACCCGCGGATAACCATCGGCATAGCCGCAGGCGACCACGCCAATTCGTATCGGCCGCTCGGCGATAAACGAAGAACCGTATCCGACCGCGTCACCCGCCTGGAGTTGCTGCACCGCGATGATGCGGGCCGCCAGGGTCATCGCCGGACGCAGGCCCCAGTGCGTTGCGTCATGCTGCGGGAAGTCGGGGGCACTGCCATAGGTCGCGATGCCGGGGCGGATCCAGTCCGAGGCAGCGGCCACGTCACCGCCAGTCCGCGACGGGCCCATGTGGCGCAATGTGGCCGCGCTGTTGCCAACGCTGCGTTCGCCGGGCAGGTCCTGCGTTGCCTCCCGGAACACCTCCATCTGCGCGCCGACGCCGGCAGGTCCATCGGCATTGGCGAAATGCGTCATCAGCGTGATCTCCTGCACTTGCGACAAGGCGTCAAGCCGCGACCATGCGCTGCGATAGACCGCCGGCTTGAATCCCAGGCGGTTCATGCCCGAGTTCATTTTCAGAAAGATGCGATGCGGCTGGTGGGTCTTGTGCATCGCCAGCATGTCGATTTGCGCATCGCAATGCACCGTGTGCCAAAGACCCAGGCGCGAACACAGCTCCAGGTCGCGCGGCTCGAACACACCCTCCAACAGCAAAACAGGTCCGCGCCAGCCCAGGTTGCGCACCCGCTGAGCCTCGTCCAGGTCGAGCAGCGCGAACCCGTCGGCAGCGCGCAGCGCCTGAAATACCATTTCGATACCATGCCCATAGGCATTGGCCTTGACCACGGCCCAGACTTTCGCGTCCGAAGCGGAACGCATGCATTGCGCCAGATTCTGGCGCAGTGACTCGGTATGGATGGTTGCCTGGATCGGACGCGGCATGGCTCATGATATAACCGGCCCCACGTTGGAAACAGCATAGACAAATATCGGCAACAGAACCCCTGATTGCCCCGACCTCACGGCATGAAACGCGGGTTCTACACCATCATGTCAGCGCAGTTCTTCAGCTCGCTGGCAGACAACGCATTGTTTGTCACCGCAGTTCAGCTGCTGCGCAGCGAAAAAGCCGCCGAATGGCAACAGGCTGCACTGGTTCCCATGTTCGCGCTGTTTTATGTGGTGCTCGCACCCTTCGTCGGTGCGTTTGCCGACTCGCGGCCCAAAGGGCAGGTCATGCTGATCAGCAATTTCATCAAGGTCGGCGGCTGCCTGATGATGCTGTTCGGCACCCACCCGTTGCTGTCTTACGCGATCGTCGGGCTTGGCGCAGCGGCCTATTCCCCCGCGAAGTACGGAATTCTGACGGAATTGTTGCCGGCGTCTCAGCTGGTCAAGGCCAATGGCTGGATCGAGGGCCTGACCATTGGCTCGATCATTCTGGGGGTATTGCTCGGTGGTCAACTGGTCGGGCCGGCCGTATCGCACGCGCTGCTGCAAATCAATTTCCCGCTGATCGACACCGGCATCAACACCCCGCCGGAGGCCGCCATCTCGGTACTGATCCTGGTCTACCTGCTGGCGGCCTGGTTCAACACCCACATCCCCGATACCGGCGTCGAAATGCGACCCATGCCGGGCAAGATCGTTTCGCTGCTGCCCGATTTCTGGACCTGCAACATGCGCCTGTGGCGCGACAAACTGGGCCAGATTTCGCTGGCGGCCACCACGCTGATCTGGGGTGTGGCCGGCAACTTGCGGTTCATCGTGTTGTCCTGGGCTGCCGCAGCACTCGGCTACACGGTGACCCAGGCATCCACGCTGCAAGGTGTGGTGGCGATCGGAATGGCAGCGGGAGCCATCCTCGCATCCATGCGCATGCGGCTGGAGGATGGCCCGAAGGTCATGACGCTGGGTATCGGCATGGGCGGCCTGATCATCCTGCTGATCTTCATCGACAACGTATGGGTTGCTGCGCCGTTCCTAATATTGCTGGGTGCGATCGGCGGCTTCCTTGTGGTGCCGATGAACGCGCTGCTGCAGCACCGCGGACACAACCTGATGGGCGCCGGTCGCTCGATCGCAGTGCAAAACTTCAATGAACAAGCCTGCATTCTGGCGCTGGGCGCGGCTTACAGCCTGTCTGCCGGACTGGGCGTGCATACGTTTACTGCGATCGCCTGGTTCGGCGTGGTGGTGGCCGTGGTGATGTGGTGGATCAAGCGCTGGCACGCCAGCAATTGCATCAAGTACCGCGCCGAGGTCGAGCACTTGCTGGAGATTGCACGCAGCGACAAGAGCCACCTCAGCTGACCCCGGCTGCGGGCGGGTGCCGCTGTCAGCGCCGCATGCGCTGGAAGTCGGACGGGGTCAATGAAGCATCGGGCTCGACGCGCTCGACCCGGTCCCGGCCGAGCCGCTTGGCATCGTACAGGGCTTTGTCGGCTGCTGCGTACAGGGACTCCAGGCTACCGAGGTTGCCCCCTGGCAACGCGCCGATACCGAAACTGGCGGTCACGGGAATCTTGCGGTCTTTGCCGATGGCAGGCGGCGACTCCCGCAACAGGCCGCGCAATTTCTGGCCAAGTCCGGCTGCCGCATCAATATCGGTCTGCGGCAACAGCACCATGAATTCCTCGCCACCAATGCGCGCCACCAGATCGGTATTGCGCACACCGCCAAGCAGGCACTGCGCGACATGCGCCAGCACCTTGTCGCCGGCCGGGTGACCATGCGTGTCGTTGATGGCTTTGAAATGGTCCAGATCGATCACGATCGCGCTGGTGAATCCGCCCTGGCGTTGCGCGCGTTGGAGCTCCAGCTCGGCCAGTCGCATGAATTCGCGCCGGTTGTACAGGCCGGTCAGCGCATCGCGTGTAGCGAGCCACACCAAGTCATCCTGCTGCTTCTCGAGCCTGGTATTGCGCGCCGTGAGCTCGCGCTGCAGCAGCAGGTAACGGGCGTTGCTGCGCCACTGAGCGAATGACAACACGAACCCCAACACGGTGGCGGCAAATCCGTTGGCGCGGTTGGACAGCAACATAGTTGGATCGGACTGGGTCTGGCCCAATCCCACAAAAAACACCGCATAGGCAATGGCAAAAAGCCATGCCGAGGTTGTGGGTGGCAGCAGCAACAACAGGCTGACCGACATGCAGCCCACGATATAGGGACTGATGTTCGGCGTGATCCACTGATCCAGTGCGGCCAAGACGCTGGTGGCGAGTAAAAGACCCAGCGCTGCGACGATCTGCAGAAAGCGCCCCGCGCCACTGACTTCGGTCTGGCGCGCCACGCGCCATACTGCCATCGACAGGAACACCAACCAGACAACAACGACAAGGTAGACCCACAGCAAGGCTTGCCGCCAAGACTGCATCGCCTCGGTGCCCTGCACTGGCTGCAGCGCAAAAGCCGCGAGCAGCACCAGCATCAGCACCAACAGAATCGGAAGCAACCACTGCAGCCGACGCATGTTGCCCAATGTCACCTCTTGCGCCACCTGGGCATCGGCGGCAGCCATGGATCGCAGCCAGTTTTCGATACGTTCAGGCACAAGCATCATGACGTGGAAGTATCGCAGGTCGGGTCAAGGCTTTGCCTGCGATGCGCAAGCTGTTGGCGATTGCTGTTAACCTCGGCTGCCGCTTACCAGGCGCGCGCCATCCGGGCCGCGCCGCCCGAATTGCCATGACCTCGATCCACGATTTTTCAGCCCTGCAGATGAACGGAAAGCCGCTGGCTCTGCGCGAGTTCAAGGGCAACCCGCTGCTGATCGTCAATACCGCCAGCAACTGCGGGTTCACTCCGCAGTTCGCTGGACTCGAAGCGTTGCACCAACAATTTGGCAAGCAAGGTCTGGTGGTACTCGGGTTTCCATGCAACCAGTTCGGCGCGCAAGACCCGGGCAGCAACGACCAGATCGAGTCCTTCTGCCAGCGCAACTACGGCGTGAGCTTCCCGATGATGGCGAAGGTCGATGTCAACGGCGCGCAGGCCGCGCCCGTGTGGAAATGGCTGACCGAGCAGGCACCGGGTCTGCTTGGCAGCAAGGCGATCAAATGGAACTTCACCAAATTCCTGGTTGGACGCGATGGCGGCGTCATCAGGCGATTTGCGCCCACCGACAAGCCCCAGAGCCTGGCCAACGATATTGCGGCCGCGCTGGCCGACTGACCATTTTTTTTGGTCCGTGTGCCTGGTACGGTCAGCGCGGCAGATACGCGTACCATTGAATCGACAGACCCGCACTCGATTTTGTTAGGCTTGATCCAACCATGTCTGGCCAGGACTTCTCCACGCTGTTCGAGCTGCTGCCGATCGGCGCTTACCGATCGAGCCCGGACGGCCGACAGTTGCGGGCCAACGCCGCCCTGGTGCGCCTGAACGGGTATGCGTCGGAGCATGAAATGCTTGCAGCGGTGACCGACATCGCCGGCGAGTGGTATGCGCAATCGGGGCGGCGCCAGCAATTCCTGGACCTGATGGCGCGCGACGGGCGGGTGGTGAATTTCCGCTCCCAGATTTATCGGCACAAGACACGCGAACAGATCTGGATCTGCGAAAACGCGCATGTGGTGCGAGATGCTGATGGTAACGCACGGTTCTTCGAAGGGACGGTCGAGGACATCACCGCATCACAGCGTGCGATGCAGGCCTTGGCCGACAGCGAGCACCGGTTCCGCGCGCTGACGGAAAAGGCCCAGGTCCTGACCCTGGTTTGCAGCGTACAGGGACACATCAGCTATGCCAGCGCCGCATCCCGCAGCATGCTGGGATACCCGGCCGATAGCCTGATCGGCCGCGCGCTGTTCGGCTGGATTCACCCCCATGACGTGGCGCACTGGCGGCGTGAGCTCGACGCCATCTCGAAAGACCAGGTGCTGGAGCAGGAGTCGATCTGCCGTTTTCGCCACGCCGATGGCAGCTGGCGCCAGCTCGCATTGCTGGCCAGCAATTGTCTGCAGGATGACGCCGTTCTCGGCATCGTGCTCAATTGCCGTGATGCCACCGAACGCCTGCGTGCCGAAGCTGCGGAGCGGGCCCTGGTCGAGAACGAGTCGCGTTGGAAACTGGCGCTCGATAGCGCGGGTGATGGCGTCTGGGACTGGGACATCGCCAGCGACAAGGAGGTTTTCTCACCCCGATGCCAGGAAATGTATGGCTATCTGGAAGGAGAGATGTCGGACAGCGCGGATGCGTTCGACGACCACACCCACCCGGAGGATCTGGCCGCGATGCTTCAGGCGCGACAGTTGCATTTCGATGGCAAGACGGCAAGTTATGTGAACGAACACCGCTTGCGCTGCAGGGACGGTAGCTGGAAATGGATCCTGTCGCGCGGAATGGTGATCAACCGGGACGTCAACGGCAAGCCGCTGCGCATGATCGGCACCCACACCGACATCACCGACCGCAAGAGCGCTGAGGCGCAGGTCTGGCAACAAGCCAATTTCGACCCTTTGACGAGCTTGCCGAACCGCAGCATGCTGCGCGACCGACTGGGGCAGGAGCTCAAAAAGACCGCCCGCGATGGCCGGCAGCTCGCGATTTTGTTCGTGGACCTGGACCATTTTAAGGAGGTCAACGACACGCTCGGCCACGACGCCGGCGATCTGCTGCTGGTCGAGGCCGCACGCCGCATCGTCGGCTGCGTGCGTGAGTCGGATACGGTGGCCCGCATGGGTGGTGACGAGTTCACGCTGGTGCTGTCGGATCTGCACAATGAAGAACGGCTGGACCGCATCCTGCACGCCGTGTTGCAGGCCATGGCCACGCATTTCCAGATCGGCCACGAGCAGGTGTATATCTCTGCCAGCATCGGCATCACGATCTATCCGACCGATGGCCTGGAAGCCGAGACACTGTTCAAGAACGCGGATCAGGCGCTGTATGTTGCCAAGGGCGCAGGGCGCAACCGGTTCAGCTACTTTACGCCATCGTTGCAACTGGCGGCGCAGGCCCGGGTCCGGCTGGCCAGTGACCTGCGGGCTGCCGTGGCGCTGGAGCAATTTCACCTGGTCTACCAGCCTATCGTCTCGCTGACGGACGGACAGATACGCAAAGCCGAAGCCCTGCTGCGCTGGCAACATCCGACGCGCGGGCCTGTCAGCCCGGCCGAATTCATTCCGATCGCCGAAGCCACCGGCCTGATCATCGAGATCGGAGAATGGGTCTTTCGCCAGGCGGCCGCACAGGCGGTGGCATGGCGCAAACGGCTGCATCCGCAATTCCAGGTCAGCATCAACAAATCACCGGTGCAGTTCCACAACGGTGCCGGCCGACAGCAACGGTGGGGCGCGTACCTCGATGCCATCGGCTTGCCGGGCGACGGCATCGTGGTCGAGATCACCGAGGGGCTGCTGTTGGCCAACAGCGCCGCGGTGACCGAGCAACTGCTGCAATTGCGCGACGCCGGCATTCAGGTGTTGCTGGATGACTTCGGAACCGGCTATTCCTCGCTGACCTACCTGCAGCGGTTCGACATCGACACCATCAAGATCGACCAGTCGTTCGTGCGCCATCTCGCAGCCGACGCCACCGAACTGGCCTTGTGCAAGGCCATCATCATGATGGCCCACGAACTGGGCATGCAGGTGGTCGCCGAAGGCGTAGAGACACCGCAGCAGCTCGCCCTGCTGACGGCGGCCGGCTGCGATTTTGGCCAGGGCTACCTGTTCGCCAAGCCGATGCTGGCACAGGATTTCGATGCGTTCATGGCGCGCGCCGCCGTCGCGCCACCAGCGGTCGTGTCCCGCTGATCAGGTCGCCAGGGCCTGGTCCAGCAACTCGACCCAATGCCGCACCGGCATGTCGGTGCCGCTTTGCAAATGCGTGATGCAGCCGATATTGGCCGATACGATGACACTGGGCACAGATGCCTGCAGATGGCCGAGTTTGCGGTCGCGCAAAGACTGCGCCAATTCCGGTTGAAGCACCGAATACGTGCCGGCAGATCCGCAGCACAGATGGGCCTCGTTCAAGGGCAATTGCAGGTCGAAGCCGAGCGCGCGCAAATGCTGCTCGACACCGCCGCGCAATTGCTGGCCATGCTGCAAGGTACACGGAGGATGGAACACCAGGCGCGGCGATGGACCGTCGCTCGACGCGGCACCGATCCGCCGCAGATCGACCCGTCCGGCCAGCGACGACGCCAGTTCGGGCAACAACTCGCTGAGGTCGCGCGTCAGTGCGCTGACACGGGCAGCCTTGTCGGCGTAATCCGGATCGTCGCGCAGGATATGGCCGTAGTCCTTGACCGTGACGCCGCATCCGGACGCATTCATCACGATCGCCTCCACCGTGGCCTGCGATCCATCGATGAAGGGCCACCAGGCGTCGACATTGGCCCGCATCTGCTGCTTGCCGCCCTCCTGATCGTTCAGGTGGAATTTGACTGCGCCACAACAACCGGCGGCGGGCGCGAGCAGCGTCTGGATGCCGGCCGCGTCGAGCACCCGGGCGGTTGCGCTGTTGATGTTGGGCATCATGGCCGGCTGCACACAACCGGCCAGCATCAGCATGGAGCGGCCATGCGCGCGCGCAGGCCAGCGACCAGCGTCCTGGCGCTGTGGCACCTTGGCTCGCAGCGTCGCTGGCAGCAGCGAACGCGCGATCTGGCCGAGCCGCATCGCAGGCGCGAACAGCGGCGATGGCAGACCTTCTTTCAAGGCCCAGCGCAGCGCACGTTCGGTGGCTGGACGGGGCACCTGGGCATCGACCAGCTTGCGCCCGATATCGACCAGATGGCCATAGTCCACCCCACTGGGGCAGGTGGTCTCGCAATTGCGGCAGGTCAGGCAACGGTCCAGGTGCAACTGCGTCTTGCGCGTCGGCGTCTGTCCCTCCAGCACCTGCTTCATCAGGTAGATGCGCCCACGCGGGCCGTCAAGCTCGTCGCCCAGCAGCTGGTAGGTCGGGCAAGTCGCATTGCAAAAGCCGCAGTGCACGCACTTGCGCAGGATGGCCTCTGCCGCAACGCCGTCGGGCGTGCCCTGGTATTCGGGTGCGAGCTGGGTTTGCATGAGGTGAACGGAGTTTGGGATAGGTCTTAGAAAGACGCAAACATGCGGTTGCGGTTGAAGATGCCGGCCGGATCGAACTGTTGCTTGAGCGCCTGGTGGATCTGCTCCAATGCCGGTGCCAACGGATGAAACACCGGCATGTCAGGTGGCACACCCTGCGCTGCGCGGCGGAACAGCGTGGCGCTGCCGCCCGCACGCGAAACCATCTCACGCAGCACTGGCCCCTGGTCGGCCGGTGCCCAGACCCAGCGCAGGGCACCGCCCCACTCCAGCAGCGTGTCGTTGCCTGGCAGCGCGAAGACGGCGGTGGTGTCCGGCACGCTCAGACGCCACAGGCAGGCATCTGGCGGGCCCTGAAAAAACGCGGCACTCTGTTCACGCAGCGACTGCCAGAACGCGGTGGCCAGCGTGCGATCAACCGCTTCACCACCGAGCGTGAGACAGGCAGAACGCACTGCGGCATCGGCACCGCGCAGGCGCACCCACAAGCAGGCGCGCCCATCCTGGCGCAGCCAGCCACTGGCGTTGATGGGCAGTGGCCTGGCACCCCACTGGTTGAGTCGGCGCAGTGCATCGGCCTGGTCGGTTTCCAGCCGCACCGTGGCCTCGGCCACTGGCCGGGGCAGCACCTTGAGCGAGACTTCGGCGATCAGGCCCAACGTTCCCAGAGAACCTGTCATCAGGCGCGAGACATCGTATCCGGCCACGTTCTTCATGACCTGGCCACCAAAACGCAAAATCTGCCCTTGGCCGCCGACCATTTGCACACCCAGCACATAGTCGCGCACAGCCCCACTGGAGACACGCGCCGGACCGGACACACCGGCGGCGACCATGCCACCGACCGTAGCCTGCGAGCCGAAATGCGGCGGCTCGAAGGGCAGGTATTGCGACTGCTGCGCCAGCAGTTGTTCCAGCTCCACCAGCGGCGTGCCGGCCGACGCGGTGACCACCAGTTCGCTGGGCTCGTAGCTGGTGATGCCATGCAGCGCGCGCGTGTCCAGGATGTCACCGGTGAGTGACTGCCCGTAGAAATCCTTAGTGCCACCGCCACGGATGCGCAGTGGCGTCCCGGCGTCGGCCGCACCGCGGATTCGGTCTGCAAGGGAGTTCAGCGCTGTCTGCATGCACCCAATGGTAACGAGGCCGCTGCGGGCGGGATGGATGCGGAACGCGGGCCGCTTTGATTCTTCAGTCGCGAAACAGGTTGACCGGCAGCCCTGGCACCTCGACCCGGGTCGAGAATACGCAGCCGGACTGCGGCATTTGCGCCAACTCTGCGGCCGGTCGGCTGTGCCGCGCGCTGGTGATGTACAGGGTCTTGAGGTCGTCACCACCAAAACACGGCATCGTGGGGCACAGCACCGGCGTCTCGATCTCCTCCAGCAAGCTTCCATCGGGTGCCAATTTGAGCAGACGTTGGCCCTCGAACATCGCGACGTAATAGTTGCCCTGCGTATCCATGGCGGCACCGTCAGGACGCCCGCGGTAGCCGGGCATGCCGCTGTGCCAATTTGCCGGCTTGGGCTCGACACGGTAGAACTCGCGCTCGCCGCTCATCACGTTGCGCTGCGCGTCCCAGTCCCAGATGCGGATGCAGTGCTGGGGCGTGTCCGCCCAGTAGACGCGCCGCTGATCCGGCGACCAGGCCAGGCCATTGGCGATGGTTGCGCCACCGGCCATGCGCTGCACCTGCGGCGTGCGACCATCTCGGCAATCGAGTGCCAGCAGTTCCGCCACCGCGGCGGTGCGAGGCTCGTACATCGTGCCAGCCCAGAAGCGCCCGAGCGGATCGGCCTTTCCGTCATTGAAACGGGTGGTCAATATGTCGTGATCGATCCGGTGCAGCAGGCGCAACCCCACGCCCCATTCGTGGGCGCGGTAAATGCCGTCGCGCAGCGCCACCACCAGCCCACCGCTGGCAGCTGGCGCAATGCAACCGGGCTCCATCGGCATGTCCCAGGCCTGCATGGCACCGGTGACCGGATTGGCGCGCACGATCTTGCGTCCCGGTATGTCAACCCAATACAGCAGCCGCTCCTGCGGATGCCAGAACGGTGACTCGCCCAGCGCGCTGGGTTGCTGCGTGACGGCCTGCCATTTCATGGTGTGGGTCCTATGTCAAGCCTGCAATCGAGGCACCCAGATCAGCCGCCAGTTCACACCGCAAGGGACTACAGGCGAGTCGGGGGTTGGAGTTCATGTTGACGCGTTACCAGATGCCGCATTGTGCATGGCTTGAACCGCCCACACGAAAAACCCGCGCAGGCCAGTGGCAAGCGCGGGTTCTGGAGGGCATTGCGCCCTGGCGCGCCGGTGGCCATGACAGCATAGCTGTCAGGCCTGCCGGCACCAGCATCACCGGCTGTAGGCCGTCTCGCCGTGCGCGCTGATGTCCAGTCCCTCGCGCTCGTCCTCTTCACTCACGCGCAGGCCAACCACCATGTCGACGATCTTGTAGGCGATGAAGGCCACCACGGACGACCACACCATGGTGATGAGCACACCTTCTCCCTGCACCATCAACTGGCTGGCGATCGAGAAGTCGTCCTTACCGGTGCCGCCCAGACCTGGCGCAGTAAATACACCGGTCAGCATGGCACCCAGGATGCCACCCACGCCGTGTATGCCGAAGACGTCGAGCGAGTCATCGGCCCCCAGCATGCGCTTGAGACCGGTGACACCCCACAGGCACAGGAAACCTGCCAGCAAGCCGATGACGATGGCCCCCATCGGACCCACCGAGCCACAGGCCGGCGTAATGGCCACCAAGCCGGCCACCGCGCCAGAAGCAGCACCGAGCATGGAGGCCTTGCCCTTGGCCATGGCTTCGCCAACAGCCCAGGCCAGTACAGCGGCGGAAGTAGCCAGCAAGGTATTGATGAAGGCCAGGGTTGCGCCGCCATTCGATTCCAGGTTCGATCCGGCATTGAAGCCGAACCAGCCGACCCACAAGAGGGAGGCACCCACCATGGTCAGCGTCAGGTTGTGCGGTGCCATCGTCTCCTTGCCATATCCGACGCGCTTGCCGAGCATGTACGCGCCCACCAGACCGGCCATCGCCGCATTGATGTGCACCACCGTGCCTCCAGCGAAGTCCAGCGCGCCCTTGCCCAGCAGATATCCGCCCGAGCCCCACACCATGTGGGCGATCGGCAGGTAACTGAAGGTGAACCAGATTGCCGAGAACAGCAGTACAGCGCTAAAACGCATGCGCTCGGCAAACGAACCCACGATCAGCGCACAGGTGATACCGGCAAAGGTGGCCTGAAACGCGATGAAGATGAATTCCGGAATCTTCACGCCTTCGCTGAAGGTATCGACCACCGAGGCCGTGGTGACGCCCTTGAGGAACATCTTGTCCAGATTGGCGATGAAGGTTCCCGAGCCACCGAACGCCAGGCTATAGCCGTAGATGGCCCACAAGACGGAGATCATCGAGAACACCACCATCACCTGCATCAGCACGGACAACATGTTCTTGCTGCGCACCAGGCCGCCATAAAACAGCGCCAGGCCCGGTATGACCATCAGGATCACCAAGATGGTAGAGACCATCATCCAGGCCACATCGCCCTTGTCAACCGTGGGTTCCTTGGCGACCGGCGCAGCTGCTGCTGCGGCAGCAGGAGCCGCTTCGGCGCTGGCCGCTGGTGTTGCAACGACCGCCGGTGCCGCCGCCTCGGTGCTGGTGGTGGCAGCAGTTTGCGCCACTGCCAGACCGGTGCCCAGTAGCAGACACCATCCGAGCGTCAAAGAGAGAAAAACTTTCTTCACAATGCTTCCTTTCCGGTTTCGCCGGTGCGAATTCGCACCACTTGTTCCAAGTCGTATACAAACACCTTGCCGTCGCCGATCTTTCCGGTGCGCGCGGCAGCTTCGATGGCCTCGATCACCCGGTCCGCCAAGTCGTCAGCGACCGCCACTTCGATCTTCACCTTGGGCAGGAAATCGACGACATACTCGGCACCTCGGTACAACTCGGTGTGGCCTTTCTGCCGTCCGAAGCCCTTGACTTCGGTCACGGTGATGCCTTGCACCCCGATTCCGGACAAGGCTTCACGCACCTCGTCCAGCTTGAACGGTTTGATTACCGCTGCAATCATCTTCATGGCACGCTCCTGTCAATGGTTGGATGTCAGGCCGGCCGGTCGGCCGTCGGGACACACGGGCTTGTTGGTCATGGGTAGCTCCAGTTCGAGAAGGGAAGTTGAGAACCCGGCCTTCAATGCACGGACCGTGCCATTCCCGTCGGTCCGTGGAGTGATGCGGGTGCGCAGCCATGCGGTTCCAATGGACTCTGGCCGTGCGCGGCAGTCGGCCTGGCACTACCCCTTCCCCACCATCGCACCATATAGGTGCAAAAACAGGCGCCGATACGTTCCGACGCACCAATCAGAGGAATCCGTTGATGAACCTGGCTATGGTCCAAAGTCGTGCGTTGGTGGGCATGGAAGCAACCACGGTCACGGTCGAGGTGCATCTGGCTAATGGCCTGCCGAGCTTTGGCCTGGTGGGTCTGGCTGACGTCGAGGTCAAGGAAGCCCGCGAGCGGGTGCGCTGCGCGATCCAGAACTCCGGGCTGGAGTTTCCGCACAACAAGCGCATCACGGTGAACCTGGCACCCGCAGACCTGCCCAAGGATTCCGGGCGATTCGATCTGCCGATCGCGCTAGGCATCCTCGCCGCCAGTGGACAGATCGAAGCCGACCGCCTGATTGGCCATGTATTTGCCGGTGAACTGTCCCTGTCGGGCGCATTGCGGCCGGTCCGCGGCGCCTTGGCGATGAGCCTGGCCCTGCATGGCGGCGCTGCGCCGCTGATTCAGGTTCTGCCCGAGGCCAACGCACAGGAAGCCGCGCTGGTGCCTGGCGCTACTGTCTACCAGGCCGCGCATCTGCTCGATGTGGTCCAGGCATTTGCGCCGCGGGACACGGAAGCGCGCGAAGACCCCGGTCCGTCAGCTACTGCCCTCGGTTGGAGCCGGGTGCAAACGGCTCCGCGGGTGAACGCCGTCGACTATCCGGATCTGATCGACGTGAAAGGCCAAAGCGGAGCCAAACGCGCACTCGAGATCGCCGCAGCTGGCGGTCACAGCATGCTGATGACCGGCCCACCGGGATCGGGCAAATCGATGCTGGCGCATCGCTTTGCCGGTCTGCTGCCGCCGATGACGGTGGACGAAGCGCTGCAAAGCGCCGCACTGGCCAGCCTGGGTGGTCGTTTCTTGCTGGAACACTGGGGCAGGCGTCCGACCTGCAGTCCACACCATAGCGCCAGCGCAGTGGCCCTGGTCGGTGGTGGATCGCCACCGCGCCCGGGTGAGATCTCGCTGGCCCACCATGGCGTGCTGTTTCTCGACGAACTGCCCGAATTCCCCCGATCGGCGCTAGAAGCGCTACGCGAACCACTGGAGACCGGCACCATCACCATCGCGCGCGCCGCCCGGCGGGCCGAGTTCCCGGCCCGGTTTCAGCTCATCGCGGCGATGAACCCCTGCCCCTGCGGCTACCGGGGCGCGCAACACCGTTCCTGCCGCTGCACGCCCGACCAGGTGGCGCGCTACCAGGGTCGGCTCAGCGGCCCATTGATCGACCGGATCGATCTGCATGTGGAAGTGGCAGCATTGGCCAGCGACGCGCTGCTGCGCGCAGGTGCCGGAGAATCCAGCACCGACGTCCGCTCGCGCGTTGCAGCGGCCAGGTCCACCGCGCTGCAGCGCCAGGGCGGCCCCAACCATGCCTTGCACGGGCAGGCGCTCGATGTCCACATCCGGCTGGACGACCGTGCGACACGTTTTGTGCAGCTGGCCGCCGGTCGTCTGGGCTGGTCCGCGCGTGGAACCCACAGGGTCATGAAAGTCGCCCGCACGATCGCTGACCTGGCGCAGGCGCACGATGTGCACACCGAGCACCTGGCTGAAGCGATGCAGTATCGGAACACCGCCACGACGACCCTTTGACCGTCCCGCGTTGCCTTGCGTTGCCTTGCGCTCGAGTTTCGCTGCGCCCTATCGAGACACCGGGACGTGCCAGCGGATCGATCCAAGAATGGCCGCGCTCGGGCCGAGTTGCGCCTCGGTATCGGCACAGGCCAGCACGGTCAAGGACAACATCGACGTGCCTGAAGGCCGTATGCGCGGAACATGCACGCCAGAGCAGGTCTGCCTCTGCCCAGCTGGGCCGACACTGCGAAACTGCACGAAGCGCGCCGGCAGGCCATCGACCATACCGGCGTTCGAACGGTAGTCTTGCATGTCTTCGCGGCGAGCAAGCGGATCGGAGTAGCGGCCAAAATCGTATTCGATGCGCAAACCGCCTTCGGCCAGCGTACCGGCCTGCGAATCGATGCCGCCGACAACCTGGGTCCAACCGGGCGGCGTTTGCAGGCGAAAGTCACCCAGATCCCAGGTGCGCCAGTGTGTCGGCGCTGCGGCCATGGCGCATCCAGACAAGCCGATCAGCGCCCAGGGTACCAAGCCCATCCGCAAGCTCAACCCGCCCGCCGACGCCGGGCCCAGCCTGCGACGCCGAGCAGGCCCAGGCTCAGCATGGCCCAGGCATGGGGCTCTGGCACTGCAGCAAGTACCGCGACCGGGGTGATGGAGATATACCGCTGCGCTCCATCCATAAGCACCAGGCGCGAGCCCAAGATGGTATTTGCCTGGCTTTCACTGAGAAACGTGGCGCTGGTGAGGCGGCTGTTCATCAGGTTGCCACTGCCCGCCTGATGGCTCAGGCCCAGGTTATGCCCCAGCTCATGCGCCATCAGAACCGCACCGTTGGCACGCGCGGCTGCCGCCGATTGCAGCGCGATCAACCCACCCGGATTGCTGCCGCAACCGATGATGTTGGAGCCAGAGCTGCCGCAAAAGGTGATCGCATCGACGAAAAACACCGAAACTGTCGAATTGGGGATTCGCAACTGAACCGCAAGCGCACTCAGCGACGATGCCGAACCGCTGAATTCGGCGTCGCTATCGATCGACAACAAGCCGGGCGCAATGACCGACAAGGGGGTGTTGAATCGGATGTCGATGTTGCGTCCACCAAACGAGGCCTGGCTGAAGATGGTGTCCATGGCGACTTCATTGAAGCTCACCATCGCAGCTGACGCCACGCCGGTGCATCCGATCAGTGCCACGGCGACAGTTCGACGCACTGCCGCCAGTGCCGATCCCCAAGCCGGGGGTTTTCCCGTACGCATCATAACCAGCCCCTAAAAGAATTGAAAATCAGCAAATTGTCTTCATTCTAATTAGCGGTTTCGACCGCGCGGCGTGAAATAGTGCACACACCAATATGACCGACTGGCAGGTCTGCACCCAAAGTCCTGCCACCGGATGCGGCTTACTGCTTGGCCAGGGACTGTTGCATGGCCGCCAGCAATTGCGCCGGATCTTGCGCGCCAGAGACCGCCACCTTCTGATTGAAGATAAAAAATGGCACGCCACCGATACCCATCTGGCGCATGCGCGCGTCGGCGGCGGCGACTTCTTGCAGCCGTTGCGGGTCGCTGATGAAAGAGCGGGCGGCCGGGGCATCGAGACCGCAAGCCTGCGCGATGTCCGCCAGCACCTCGATGTCGCCGATGAAGCGGTTGTCGATGAAGTAGGCCTTGAGCAAGTGCTCCTTGACCTCATTGCCTAGATCCGGGTCCTGCTGCTGGGCATAGGCCAGCAAGGCATGCGCTGCCAACGTGTTGGGCTGCAGCGCAATGCCGTCGATGTCCAGATCGAGCCCCGCCGCTTTGCCGGCGGCCTTGACCCGGGCATAAATTTCGCCAGCGCGATCGGCACCGCCAAATTTGGCTTCCAGATACTGCTTGCGCGAAATGCCCTCGGAGGGAATATCGGGATTGAGCTGGAACGGATGCCAGCGCACCTGCGGCTCAGGCAAGCCGGCGACGCGTGCCTGCGCAAGTGCTGCCTCCAGCTTGCGCTTGCCGATGTAGCACCAGGGACAGACAACGTCCGACACTACATCGATGGTCCAGGCCGGTGCATCGGACATAGAGGGCCTACTTGGCAAACCAGGGCCTACTTGGCAAACAACTGCGCGCGATCGGCGAACGCCTTGAATTCCAGCGCGTTGCCACTCGGATCGTGGAAGAACATCGTGGCCTGCTCGCCGACCTCGCCCTTGAACCGAACGTAAGGCTCGATGACGAATTGCGTGCCAGCCGCGCCCAGTTTATCCGCCAGCGTCGTCCAGGCGGGCATGTCCAGCACGACGCCGAAATGCCGGACGGGCACGTTGTGCCGGTCGACCACGCTGGTGGCGTTGTGGCTGGCCTCATCAGGTGCCAGATGGGCAACGATCTGATGACCGAAGAAATCGAAATCCACCCACTCCGCGCTGGAGCGTCCCTCCGGGCATCCCAGCAATTGGCCGTAGAACCTGCGCGCGTCGGACAAGGACGCAACCGGGAAGGCAAGGTGAAACGGGCTCAAAGCAGCCATGGGAAACGGACTCGGTCAAGAAGGGGACGCCATGGTACTCCATTGCCCAGTTGTCATCGCCTGACCCATCCTCGCCGACCCTCGCCCGCCCGCCCGCCATCGCAGGACTGCGGAGCCTGCCGCTAGCCCAGCGCAAACGCCAGGCACAGGCCGCCAGCGACAATCGACACCGCGCACCCTCCGCAGGCAGGTCTGCGGCGCGCGCACGACAGGAAGCCTTCGGCATGAAAGTACTGATTTTGGGTAGCGGAGTGATTGGCACCAGTTGCGCCTACTACATGGCCAAGGCCGGGCATGAAGTGACGGTGGTCGACCGACAGAGTGCCCCGGGCCTGGAGACCAGTTTTGCCAACGCCGGCGAGGTCTCGCCCGGATATTCGGCACCATGGGCAGGGCCGGGTGTACCGATCAAGGCGATCAAATGGATGCTGATGCATCACAGCCCGCTGGTGATCTGGCCGATGCTGGACCCTGCGATGTGGCGCTGGGGCGCACTGATGCTGCGCAATTGCACTGCGGCGCGGTATGCCGTGAACAAGGGCCGGATGGTTCGGCTGGCCGAGTACAGCCGCGACTGCCTGCGTGCGCTGCGCGCCGACACGGCCATCCAGTACGACGAACGCAGCCAGGGCACCTTGCAACTGTTTCGAACCCAGCAGCAACTGGACAGCACCGGCAAGGACATTGAAATTTTGCAGCAATACGGTGTGGCTTACGAGGTGCTCGACCGGGCTGGATATATCGGCGTGGAGCCCGCGTTAGCCCATGTGCAGGAGAAGTTTGTCGGCGCATTGCGCCTGCCCGGCGACGAAACCGGCGATTGCTTCCTGTTTACGCAGCGACTGGCCGAGCTGGCGCAGCGGCTGGGTGCCAAGTTCCGCTTCGGCGTGAACATTCAGGGCATTGTGAGCGATGGCAGCCGCATCACCGGTATCAAGACCGAGCGCAAGAACCTGCAGGCCGACTGCTATCTGGTGGCCTTGGGCAGCTATTCACCGTTACTGCTGAAACCGCTGGGTATCGACATTCCGGTGTATCCGGTCAAGGGGTATTCGATCACGGTGCCGATCCTGGACGCCAGCCGCGCACCGGAATCGACCATCATGGACGAAACCCACAAAGTCGCCGTGACCCGCCTGGGCGATCGGATCCGGGTTGGCGGCACGGCCGAGCTGGCCGGCTACAGCAACTCGCTGCGCGAGGCCCGTCGCGGCACGCTCAACCATGTGCTGACCGACATGTTCCCTGGTGCCAGCGATGTCGGCAAGGCCGAGTTCTGGTCCGGTTTGCGCCCGATGACACCCGACGGCACTCCGGTGTTGGGCGGCTCGGTGTATCCCAATTTATACCTTGCCACCGGACACGGCACGCTGGGCTGGACGATGGCCGCCGGCACCGGGCGCGTCATGGCCGACCTGGTCTCGGTGCGTGAGCCCGAGATCAGCATGGAAGGCCTGACTGCCGAGCGATTTCGGCAAAACCGCGCGCGACATAGCCCGACATGACCTGCTGGCCGCTCCACATTGGCCTGCGTCAAACGCTACTGTTCAGTCTGTTTTTGACAAATGCGTCCAATTTTTGAACTGATGCGGCTAGAATCGCATCATGCGTACCAGTGTTTCCCCCCGTGTATCGTTCAAAGCGCAAATGCTCAAGGCACGGGAGGACGCCATCATCGAGGCGGTCAACCGCCTTCTGGCCGAAAAAGGCTTCGATGCGATGACCGTGGATGAAGTCGCGGCCCGCGTCGGCATTGCCAAGGCCAGCCTGTACAAGCATTTCCCCAGCAAGGAAGACCTCGCGGCTGCCGCGATGGTGCGGGTGATGCGCCAGGCGCAGGCCTATTGCGCGTCGCTGCCCGATGCCGACACGCCGATCGAAAAACTGCGCGCCGTCACCCGCTGGACGATGGAACTCAAACTGGCCGGTGCCATGCCGTCGCTGCCAAGCCAGAACTCCACGCTGCGTGCCACCTTGATGGAGAACCGCGAGTACATGGACGGCCTGATCGAGGTCAGCGACCGTCTCGGTGCCTGGATCGAGGCGGCACAGGCCGACGGATCGATCAGCGGCAACCTGCCGGCAATCGCCGTGCTCTACACGCTCTATGCCCGGGCTTGCGATCCGGTGCTGGAGTTCCTCAAAATGGGGGGTCAGCACCAGGACGAGGAAATCATCGACCTGGTGATAAGTACTTGTTTCGATGGGCTCAATACACGGCCATCGATAACGACCAGACCGTCTCGCGCCGTCCACTGACGCGACGCGCAGCGGTCGCGCACGCCCGCTGCCTGTCTGCAATCGGGGTCAGCGCACCAGCAAGACCGGGACGCCGCACTGCGCCAGCACCTTGGTCGCAATCGATCCCATCACCAGGTTGCCCAGGGCACCGTGTCCATGCGAGCCCATCACCAGAAGATCGAATTTGCCGGCGTCGGCAAATTTGGCGATCTGCTCGCCGGCTTGCCCGACTTTCCAGGCCGTCTTGCCGTCGATGTCGTGGCGCACCAGGAATTTGCTCACCGGTGACAACACCCGCTCCGCCTCGTCGAGCTGGTACTGCTCGATGACGCTCTTGCCCAATGCCGCGCGGGCGCGCGGCGGAATCGCCGGTTGCACCGTAAACAGCGTGTAGTCGTTGTCACCACCGAAGGTTTCCTTGTGGGTTACCAGATAGGCCAGCATCTTCTTGGTGTAGGCGCTGCCATCGACAGCGAGCATTATCTTCATGGGTTTTTTCCACGCATGGGTTAAGTCAGTCTAAAGTCAAGCCGCAGCGGGCAACGCATCTTGGATGCATACCAAGTGGTGCCTGAACAGCCAAGCCTCAAGTATCGAGCACGATCGTGTTGGCCGGCTGGAAACCCTTCTGCTCGTCCTTGCGGACATAGCCAAGCGGATTGGCCACCACCCGACAACCGTTGTGGACATAGTCGCTGGGTGCATGCAAGTGGCCATGCAACCACAGGTCTGCCCGCGCCAGCAGATCGTCGAGCGCGTTGCAGAAACCCGCCGTACCCGGGCTCAAGCCATACCGCGGATCGGCGCTGCGCAGACTGGGCGCGAAGTGGGTCACCACCACGGTGGGCCCGTCATGCGGCGCATGCAAGGCCTGCCGCAGCCATTGCTGACAGATGAGGCCCTGGGCTCGCAGCTCCGGTGCCAGCATCGCGATGCCTTGGCGCAGGCTGCTGTTCTTGCGCAAATAGTAGTTGGCGGCGCGGAACGCCTTCTCGCGCGCGCGCAGTTGTTGCGCCACCGTGGCAGCAGGGTCGTCCACGGCGGGGCCTAGCGCGTCAAAGTCCGTCCACAGCGTGGTACCGACGAACCGCACGCCGCCGATATGCACAACCTGGCGTTCCAGCCACACCAGACCGAGCCGCTTGCAGGTCTCGCGCAAGCGCGTATGGGTGGCATCGAAATCCAGGCCATCGTATTCATGGTTGCCGGGCAGGAACAGCACCGGCGTGGGCCAGCCATGCAACGGCGAAAAACGCCCCAGGCCAAAGTCGGTGTCAGCCAGCAGCGAGCCCTCCTGATAGGAGCCAATGTCGCCGGCCAACACCAGCAGGTCTGCGCCCGGAGCCGGCTGCGGCTTGAAATGTGGATGGACCTCCAGATGCAGATCGGACAACAGCTGGATGTTCATGCCGACACGCGCTGCCGTGATCACGCAGGCGTGCTCTCCCACTCCCCGCCACGACGGTAGCGCCAGACCGTGGCGTCGTCGCCCAGGCGAAACAAGTGCAGCCATGCGTTGTCAAGCAGATGACGTACCGTCTCATGGGTCGCAATGATGCGGTCGATCGGTGCCTGTGGTGCCTGAATGAACACACTCAGCCGCAGCGGCGTGTGACGAAAATTCTGCCCGTCATGGAGTGACTGCATCGGCAACCCGATACGCAGATCACCCCCATTGCCTTCAAACACCCCGAGATGGCCGCCGACGACGTTGTGCAGCACTTTGTCGCCGCAACCGTAACGCGGGTTGTCCACGGTCGATGCAAAGTACTGCAGATTGATCCAGTTGGTCACCACCATCGGCGCGGTCATGATCAGTTCCAGCACCTTGAACTCGCTGTCGTTCTGCCAGGCATAGTCATGCAGGAAACTGCGCCCGGCCAGATTCAGGTGGCGGCTGCGGCTGCGTGGCGCAACGATGAAGGCAGCGCAGTCGGCCAGGCCCCATTCGGGTCGCACCTCCGACCAGTCGCTGGCGCGCGCGGTCACGGCCGTGCGCAGAGACGCGGCATCGGCCGTCCGATCGGCCAGCCCGAGCGACGCAGCGCGTTCTGCACGCGTACGCCGACCTGCCTGGACCAGCCACTCCTGCAACTGGGTCATGTCAGGTGCATGGCTGCTCGGCACCAGGTCGGTGTCGAACAGCTGCAATTCATCCGTGGTTGTGTTGTGCATGCCGGCAACAAACCAGGTGCTGTCCGGCACCTGCACCCCGTGTCCCCGCAGGCCCTCCCGCACCGGCGGCTCGTTGAGCAGATTTGCCAACACCCGGGCATTGACCTCGCCGGTCTGGCCGCCGCAGGCACCACAGTCGAGCCCGGCGGCATGGGGGTTGTTGGTACTGGTACTGCCGTGTCCGGCCAGCAGCACCAGCCGCGCGTGGCCCGCGGTCAGTCCCATGGCGACCAAGGCCGTAGCAGCGGTGCTGACACACGCGGCCAGGTCGGGCCCGACGGTCTTGGGCATGCGCGGGCGCAACTGGCCGCTTTGCGAGGCAGACAAGCCGGTTTGCTCGGGAATCGGCGGGGCGCTGGCGCTACGCAGATTGCGCTGGACCATCTGGCCCGCGTACAGCAGGCCACAGGATTCCACGAAGGAGAAAGCCGAACCGGGCCCGGTGCGAAAGGCCTGCCACTGCTGACGCCAGCCCAGCTTCTGGCGACGCTGCGTGGCCAGCACCTCGGCCAGACCCGGCGCATCGCAGGTATCGGTGACAGACTGGGACGGTGCCAGCAAACCGGGTAGCTGGGGTCGCTCCATCGCGCTGCCCAGCGGCCGGTAGGCGATGAACATCGCGAAAAATCCGGCAAAACCCAGCGTCTGCACCTGCGCACTGCTGGCCTCGAATGCGCGCCGGAAAACCTCCGACCGCACATCGATGCAGAACACTGCCTGCACTGCCGGTGGCGTGGCCGATGGGTCCATCCCTGCCGGCACGGTTGTCAGGCCTTGGCACAGGGGCATCTGGTAGCTGCGTTCGATTGCGTCCTGCCACAACCAGTCTGTCTGCTGGGCAGACTCGGCGCGGGCGAACACACCGGCGCTGCCCTGCCAACTGCCAGACACGTCCAGCGCCAGGTTCCCTGCGGCGTGGCTCTCATGCAACAACCATTCCCAGGCCAGACGCACCGCCAGCAGATGCACGATCTGGTCATCGTCGCGCTGCTCAAGCCGCGCCTGCCACCGCAGGTAGGCGCACCACGATGCCCAGCCATTGACGCTCAGCAACACAGCGGTCAGATAGGCCTCATGTTTTCCCTCGGGCAACTGCAAATCCCGCAACACCGCCGCGATCAGTTCCAGCGGATCGTCGGGCAGGCGCGCAAGTCGCGCACCGAAACCCGTATAGCCCATCAACATGGCCGGCCCCAGGTCATGGGCCGACTGGCGCAGCCAGCTGGGGTAGAGCCCGCCGCTGCGGTCCGGCCCCCAGGCCGCCTGGCCCTGGTCGAAATACGCCGCGCAGCTTTGGCTGATATGGTGTGTGACGTAGTCGCGCCAGGCCATGGCATGGCGGAGATCGCGCTGCCGATCCGCCAGGTCGGTGGCCAGCGCCAAACGCTGCGGCAATGCCGGCGCCTGGTCCAGTGTGGCCAGCAGATCGTCGACTGTGCAAGCGCTGCCGGCAGCAACAATGGCCGCTTGCAGATGCTCGCGGCCGACCAGACCGGCCTGCCACTGGGCGCGGAACCAGCTACGCGGCATCAGCATCGGGCTTCCCGACAAACCCGCGAGCTGTGCGGCGGCTGCGCCGATCGGCCGCTCGCGTTGGCCCCAGTACGGATTGACCGCGATGAAGCGGTCCAGCGGCCAGGTCGGCGCAATCCGTGCGCAGGCGCGGTCGATGCTCGCCCGCAGCGCACTGGCCTTCGCAGACGAACCGACCGCTGGTGAGGTTGGTTCTGGCAGGGGCGCTGAATGGCTGACTTCGGCAATCGTGTTCATGATGGTGCTCGCTGGGTTCTGTTCTTGGATGCTCAGGCCTTGACATGGGTTCGTGGTGGCGGCGGCGGCGGTGGCGACGCATTGGGCAGTCCGCCAGGGGCTGCCGGAACCCGCACCGGCCAGAGGCGGAACGTCAGCCGGGTAAACAAGTCGTCAAGATACAACCCGGCAAACAGCACCGGATACAGCCGCCGTGCCAGCGCGCCCTGGGGTCGGGCACGCACAGCACCTTGTACACCGAACAGCAATACGAACGACGCAGCCACGAAAACCACCAGGCCCAGGCCGGGTTGCGCCACGGCACCCGGGCCGCCAAGCCAGCTGCCGAAGATCGCATGCAGACCGAAATACACCGCGACCAGGACGAACGCGGCGACCGGTCCTGCCAGAGTCCACACGCCGCTGAACGGCGACAACGACCCGATCATCAGTGGCGCGATCGCCAACGCCAGCACAACCCCCATGGCCCACAACCCCGGTTCCGCAACCGGATCCAGGCCCACGACCACGGCGGCCAACCCGACCACGCCCAGTCCTCCAATGGCACCAAGCCACCACCGGCCGAGACTTGGCATTTGCGCCGACGGCAGCAACTGGCGCACGCGGTCCTGCTCGACCGCGCCGCCTGCGGACAGGAACGCATGGGCCTTGTACAACGAGTGCGCCACCAGATGCAGCAAAGCCAGCCCATGCAAGCCCAGGCCACACTGCATGAGCATGAAGCCCATCTGCGCGCAGGTCGACCAGGCCAGTGCCACCTTGATGCTGACACGGGTCGTCATCACCAGTGCCGCGACCACCGCCGTCACGCTGCCCACGATCACCAGCAATGTCTGTGCCGCTGGCACGTCCGCGACCAGCATCCCCAGGCGGATGAGCAGAAAGCCGCCCAGGTTGACCACACCGGCATGCAGCAGCGCCGAGACGGGCGTAGGCGCTTCCATGACCTGGATCAGCCAGCCGTGCACTGGCAGTTGCGCGCATTTGAGCAAGGCGCTGATCGCCAGCAACACCGCAGCAAGCTGCAAGGCAGCGGGCATCGCTGGCAGCGCGCTCGCAGCCGCCGTGGCCCGGTCGATGTCCAGTGTCCCAAGCTGTTGGCCTATCAGCACGACACCGCCGAGCAGGCACAGGTCGGCTACGCGACTGGCCAGGAATTTCTTGTGGGCCACAACCAGCGCCTGCGGCCGCGTGGCGAAAAAAGTCAGCAAGCCATGCAAGGCCATACTGGTGGCGATCCACGCGAGCAGCAGCACGACCAGATTGTTGGAGACCACCAGCAGCGTCACCGCCGACAGGGTCAGCAGCAGACAGCGGATATAACGCGGCTGCCCGCTGGCACCGCCCAGATAGGTTTGTGAATACCCGACGATGACCCAGCCGATGAATGCCACCAGCAACTGCACCGTGACGCCCAGCGCGTCGCTGCGCAAGCCGAAATGCACAACGCCAGCGCCGCCCAACGAGAGCAGCGCCGGCCCGCGCACCAATCCAGCGCCACCCACCAGCAGAGCAATCAGCGACAGCAAGGCCATCGCCATGGCCAGTGCCGCGCTCCAGCGCGCAATGTGCCAACCGGTATCGGGCCGGGCACGAAAGGC
>Ga0105045_10000553_pt1 | contig 27797 bp, 27 predicted proteins | sample MAT02_FD_78089 | JGI IMG/M metagenome (GOLD analysis project Ga0105045, IMG submission 78089) | Freshwater microbial communities from Lake Fryxell liftoff mats and glacier meltwater in Antarctica - MAT-02 (megahit assembly) | ecosystem: Environmental > Aquatic > Freshwater > Ice > Liftoff... | reverse complement strand
GCCAACCTTTGGACTCACCCTGACGTCGTGCACTCCGCGCCAAGCCAGCGAGCGGCTGGCTGCGCAAGGCATCTGCGTGTGGGATGGCCACTTCTACGCCAAAGGCGTAGTCGACCAATTGGGCCTCGCCGATCAGGGCGGCCTCCTCCGCATGGGCTTTGCCCATTATACCACCCACGACGAAGTCGAACGCGTGGTGGCGGCATTACGCGGTCTGTGACCACTGCTCGTCGCTTGTGCACCCGCTGGCGAATTGTGGCAGGAATCGGGGGCACGAATCCTGGACACTGGACACACGAATCCTGGACATGCACCAAACCCACCAATCCTGAACCGAATCCTACGCCTCCATGAAAATGCGGTTGTCATGTGAGCGTAAGCATCCGCTCCAATGGTAGCGGTTGGAGGCCGACCGCCCGTGCCGCCGCCTCCTCTTTCAGGCGGAAGTCGCCGCTCTCGGCGTCGACGAAGCCGGGGTCGTCGCAGCGGCTGCTGCCGTCGACGCCAAAGGCGCGCAACGCTTCCAGCCACGCGCGACCGGCTGCGGGGTCGTCGGCACAAAAATAGATGTTCTGGTCACAGTCGGTATCTCGCGGGCGCGCCTTGCTCCCTTCGCCGTGGATGCACATTTCGCCCACGAAGGCCGGCGCGGGACTGGCGCTGTCGATGCTGTTGTGCCTGTCCTCCAGTCGTTTCTGCGCCCTGCTCGCGGTGCTCTCGCTCGTCACTGGTCTGCCTCGCCCCGTGTCGGCACCGACCAAACCAGACCAAACCGTTCCGGGCATTCGGCGGGCGCTGGGAGGGTCGAGCACCAGCTCGACTAGCATCCATTCAACCAGCACCACCCCAACACCCACAGCTGGGATATCACGCCTTCACCTGCGAACGTGCAATGCCTTGCCCCGGCAGAGAACGCTGCGCCAACACGAGCGTTTCCCCGGATAGACACGGTCCTGGCCACCGCTCTGTCAGATCCGCTTCACGCGTGCGCTCGCTCACCTGCCAGCCCGTCTGCGCCAAGGTCGGTGCAATGGCCGTCGACTTGATGCCCCACCGGAATGGCTCACCGCGCAGGCGGAGCCAGCGGTCGCTCAACGGGCGGAAGGGGCGGAATCCGATGGGGTGACGATTATTCTCCATGACGGTGATGATGAGCGACGCTTCATGGAGATGATTCGCCAAGCGGGTCAGCAGCCGCTGCACCGCCGGAAAAGGCAGGTACATGGCCACGCCTTCGCAGACGATGATGGTCGGCTGCGCTTCCAAGCAGGCGACCATCGACTGCCAGGAGGCTCCACCAGCCGCGACGTCGACGAGGTCACCAGCGACCGCGTGCCACCCCTCACGTGCTCCGACACAGCGCGCACGGAGGGTCGCTGTCGGCGCCCGATCAAGTTCAATGACGCGCAGATCGCGGTAATCCGCCTGCAGCCGCAGACCCAGCGAGTCCAGACCGGCGCCGAGAATGAGCAGTTGCCGCCAGCCGCACGCGAGGCGTTCCCGGCAATGCGCTTCGATCCAAGCTTTGCGCCGGAGGAAATGATGCATGAGTCCAGGAGCGAGCTGCGCCTCGATGAGACGCCACAGGCCACGACCGACGCGCGTATCGACCGAGCGTCGCAGGACAGAATCGCCGTTAGCGAGCAGGAAGCGCCGCGACCACGCCACCGCCTCCGGCGTTGGTGCCGGCTGCCACGACTCGGCTGACGCGAGCAGCTGCGCCGCTGCAATCATCCGCGCCGTCGCGCTAGGGCCGACCTCAGACATCGAAGAGGTCGCGATAGTGTAGATACCAGTCGCTGCGGAATATCTCCCGAGGATCATGGACCCGCTTTTGCGCCAGGAAATCGGGGAATCGCGGATGGCACCGCTCGACCTGGGCGCGCGTAGCCCAGCGGTGGTAGGTGAGGAAGAAGCTGCCTCCTTCAGCCGCCGCTGCATCGATTAGAGCGCGGGCAGCCTGCTTGCTGCGGGCAATGCCGTCGTCGTCGTGGATGGTCCGCAAGTTAAAGATGATACACGCGAAGTCGCGCTGCGCCCAGGGCAGGAAGGTCGTCTCATCGGCGCGAATAGCCCGGATGGTGCCGTAGATGTTTTCCACTGCTAAGTTGCGCAGTACTGCCCTCGCGGTGGCCATGAATGCCGGCAAGCGTTCTGGCGGCACATAAAGCTCGGTGATCATCAGCGAAGCCAGCGAAGCAGCAGTGCGTTCGCGCCCTTGGGCCTCGGCGAGAAACTCCGCATAGCTGGGAATGTAGGTCGACAGCTGCATGGTGTCGGACCAGTAAATCCGCCCATGACTGGCCAGATAATGTTGCGCGTAGCGTTGGAAAGCAGCCTGCTTGTCGCGATGCGCCAGTTCGAGCAGACCGAGCCAATCGTCCTGACTCAAGTCGGTCCCGCCGTCGTCACAGGGCACGGCATCGTCGACTGGCTGATAGCAGGCCATAACCCCGCGCCGCAGGAAGCCATCGTCGTTGGGATCGATCGCGTATTGGAAGTCGCCGTAGAGGCAGCCCTCATCGAAGCGGCGATACGCGGCGGTGATGGCATCCTCGATATCGATGATGTCGACGATGCGCCGGAGCTTTCGCCGCGGTGCGAGGCGCAAGGTGACGTCGGTGATCACGCCGAAGAGGCCATACCCGCCGATGGCGAGACGGAACAGCTCGGATTCCTGGTCCCGTGAACACATGCGCAACACGCCATCGGCGGTAACCAGATGGAAACTCTCGACATCCTCAACGATCGGCCCCATGCCGAGTCCGCGGCCGTGGACATTGGCGGCCAGCGCCCCGCCCAGGGTCAGATCATCGGCGCCGGTCTGTTTCTGCCGGATGCCCCAGCGCGCGCTGCGCTCCCGCACGGCGCTGATGATGGTGGGCCACGTCGCGCCAGCACCGATGCGCAGCAGCCCACGCTCTTCATCGAAGCCATGCACAGCGTCGCACCGCCGCATGTCCAGCAGCATGCCCTGGTGCAGGAACTGCTGCCCACCCATGGCGTGGCGACCGCCGGCAATGCTGAGCCCCAACGCGAGCGAACCCGCCGCTATGACCGCCGCCTGCACCTCTTCAGCGTTGCCCGGCTCGCGGAGCTCCGCCATCTGCGTGTGGTTGAGCCGCGAGTGGATGTCGTTGACGTCGATTGGCATTGGCATTGGTGTTGGTGTGGGTGTTGGTGTTGGTGTTGGTGTTTGCTGCTATTTTAATTAACCGCACGCGTCAAGACAAGAGACGACTGATGCCGGAGGACGAATCCCTGGACCGAATCCCTAGACGAATCCCTAAACAGGCACCGATTGAAACGGTGATCGCATGCACGGTGATTGGCGTAAGTTATTGCGCAACAACGGTTGACGGGCATGAGTGGAGGCGAACAAAGTGTCGCCGTAGGCGCACGGCAGCCCCTGCTTTCACAGGTGCTGCCGTGCCTCCCGGCGCAGATCCGTACGGGCAGATTTCCTGCATACGGCTCCTCCCTTAGGTACTGACGAGGAGCGCGGAAGCGCTGGGATAGAGATGGATTATTCGTGCGGCAGGAAGCCAGTGAATCGTGGACCAGTGAATCGAGGACATGCACTCCGTTCGCTTACGTCTATGCATGTAAATCATTTTACAGCAATGGCTTACGACGCTCGTAACTTATGCGCCCCTCGTTTCAATTGGTGCCTGTCCAGGGATGATTTCCATTTTCCGACGGCAACCACCAAGATATTTTGCCGCTTTATCTCTGAAATAAGGGTACAGGCCCGCGCCGATAATATTCGCACCATACGCTGTCCCCCTGTATTCGGCCATACGCCTACGGATACCATCTTGTACTCACTCTAAGGCTGCATCCACATTATTGATAGGTTGCAATTGTTCAGAATCAGAAAAAATTGAACTAACATTTTTGTTAGTGATTATTACTTCCAATTGATCCGGAGTGACTTGTGTGCCTCTTCCGAAACCAAACGAAGTCGTACCATCCGCATGCCTTTCAACACGAGTAACTTCATAAATAGCAATCTCTGGCAAGCCCCTCGCACTTACTCGAACGACTTCCCAAGTAGTAGAAAATTCAATGTCTATTGGAATTGAAACTTCTAATAAAAACCGCTGGGAAATAATGGTTTTTCCAACCCAAGTCCTAGGCCCAGCACGGCCATCGAAATGTGAGATGAAAACTTTAGACGCAGGGAAGGCCTCCTCAAACTGTTTAGCTAACGTAATTCCATCAATTGAGGCCTTCAACGCACTTGAATACTGGTTCGCATTAGGCTTCCCTGATCCGCAGCCGAACAACAGCGAGCCAATTACAATGGAAATTATATACCTCATTATTTCTCTCAGTATGGCCAAGGTGACAGATTCCACAAGGCGGAAAATGACCTCTGCGATATCGTTTCTTGAAGCTGGCCATTCACCCAAAGTCGATGACTCGGGAAGTTACTTCCGCTGAACTCGTCAACTTTAACATAGCCCTTGCCTTGAGCACAATATGCGCGAATAACAACACGATGCCAGATTCGAGTATTAACTCTAGGATAAATTATTTGAAACGGAATCTCAGCCCAAAAATGCGGTGAGCCCCCAAATGCCCATTCGATAGTCATCTCTGAATTACTGGGGCGCAACACACCCGGACCGCCAAATACGCCAGCTGGCAATCGCACACGAATCCTGGACATGCACCAAACCCACGAATCCTGAACCGAATCCTACGCCTCCATGAAAATGCGGTTGTCATGTGAGCGTAAGCATCCGCTCCAATGGCAGCGGTTGGAAGGCGACCGCCCGTGCCGCCGCTTCCTCTTTCAGGCGGAAGTCGCCGTTCTCGGCGTCGACGAAGCCGGGGTCGTCGTAGCGGCTGCTGCCGTCGACGCCGAAGGCGCGCAACCATTCCAGCCACGCGCGACCGGCTGCGGGGTCGCCGGCACAAAAATAGATATTTTGGTCGCAGTCAGTATCTCGCAGGCGCGCCTTGCGCCCTTCGCCGTGGATGCACATTTCGCCCACGAAGGCCGGCGCGGGACTGGCGCTGTCGATGCTGTTGTGCCTGTCCACCAGTCGGGGCTCGCCGAGGCGGATGCGGTTGAGGATGGCAGCCGGCTACAGCGCAGGTGACGTTGCCTGCCGTGCAGCGTGCAGCCACGTTGGGGCCCGCCGCTTCATTCGGCAATAAAGATGTCGGCTGAGCGCGCGCGCAGATCGACGACGGCGCCAGCCACCACGCGCTGATGGTCATACAGCCCCCGCCAGGACCCCTCACCAAGCGTAACCGTCATTGCGGTTTCTTCGTCGTTGTGCGTCACCGCAAAACGCACCCGTCCGGTGCGGTCTTGGAGATGGTCAATACGCACTCGCCGACCCACCGGCGCGGCAATGCCACCGGGTGTGGTGATGCCGACGCGCGCCAGCACCAAACCAAGCAAACGATCGAGACCACTCGGATCGCCGAGGTTGGCCGCTAGGCCAAGATCGGTGCCGGCGTAGACCACGCGACCTTTCCCGACGGCCTTGGTTGCCACCACCGGCTTGCCCGGATGGAACCACGCTAAGGGCTCCAAGCCGTCTCCAGAGAGTTCCGCATAGCGCTCAGCGCCCAGCAGCGTGCCACCGTCAGAGAATCGTGGACATGCACTCCGTTCACCTACGTCTATGCATGCAAATCATTTTACAGTAATTACTTACGACGTTAGTAATTCATGCGCCCCTCGTTTCAATTGGTGCCTGTCCAGGGATTAGGAAAGGCCTTAGTGCCAGTATTTTTTGATTGATAGGTCAAGCAAGAATACGGGTGTCCTTAGTTCATTTTTCTCACGCTGCGGTTTCCGTTTACTGCCCGTTGTCGGTGTTATGGCCACGATTACCCTAATCGTTAGGCAAAAAAATGCCACGCTCGTACACCCTCTGGCTGTACATATACATTATTGTACTTACCCTTCGTCAAGCACAGACTACCTGGAGAAAGATAAAGATATGGCAGACAAGAAAAGCATCCTGGTGATCGGCGTGCAGCCAACACTCATGGATTTCTCTCACCCAGACTACGCGGCTTACCCGGGCATGGACGCGACGAAGGTATTGGCTGGCCTCAAAGCCTCTGAAGACAGCTTGACTGACCGCGGCTACGATGTGCACATGTGCTTGACCGATTTTGGAAAAACTGCCGAGGCAGTTGTTCGAGACCAACTGAAGCAGAAGCGGTTCGACTGCATCGTCATCGGGGCGGGCATACGAACGATCGCAGGAAGCTTCCTATTGTTTGAAAAATTGATAAATGTCGTGCACGCGCACGCACCTCAAGCCAAGCTGTGCTTCAACACCGGGCCGACGGACACTGTTGAGGCAGTTCAGCGCTGGCTCTGAAGCGTAAAATAACTTTGTGCTTTCGTAAGGCATAGCTGCCTAACACTTCGTTGTAGCGGACTGCCTTCGGCAGCCGCTGAACTCAAACGTTAGGTGTCAGATCCCAATCCGTCGCATCCTAAATTCCAGTCCAAATGGAGAACAAAATGAGCGTAAATTTTGATAGAACAACAATTCTTGGGGCGGCACGGTTTTTTCAAAACTGCGTCCGCAGCGGCGATATTGAGGGCGCTCTAAGCTCCTTTCATGACGATGCCCTTTATGTTTCCCAGCCCGGAAATGTCGTCAAAGGCAAGGCTGAAATACGAAAGGCCTTGGAGTTTCTATGCGGAATGAGACCAGATTTACAGGCTCAGCGCAGCGTGTCGTTTGAAACAGGCGAGATTGCAGCGTGGTTAGATGAGTGGACGCTCAAAGCCACAACGCCCGATGGTGTGGCGCTAGATATGAATGGCACTTCCAGTGACATCATGAAACGGTTGCCAAACGGTAACTGGGTGTACTTGGTTGACAATCCGTACGGTGCATCGGCGGTTCTTGACGTTCCAAAGGTTGATTTATGAACACCGCTTGGCCTCGAATTGGGCATGTCTCGGTTTACGCCCACGAGCCTAAAGCTGCCGCGTCGGCATTGGCAGGGCTTATCGGTGGCCAGATCGCCCATTTCCCACCACACGATGGAGCATGGGTCTGTTTTCTTTCTCGTGATCGCGTGGGCTGGGAATTTGAATTCATCGAGATCTACCCACGCAACATCAGGCTCGCACCGGTAGAAGGCAACACACGCCCACGGTTTGTCAGTGTTCAAGGTGGCCTGGCAACCGGAGCCGGGTCACATGTGAACCTGGTTGTACCGATGACCGCAGAAGCCATTGAAGTAGCCTGCAAGCAGGTTGGCCTGCCCTATGGCTGGCGATGGCAAGGGCTGATGGACGTTTGGCTGGATGAAGGGCTGATGGTGGAACTCGCACCCGGCAAGCCGGCGGATCATATGTACCCATAAGAATTCGTTCGAGCGTAAGCGGTTCACCGCGGTTGCTTGACAGCGTTTTCGGCTTCTTTTCGGGCCGCGTGGCGGGCGGGAGTCAGTTCGCTGGGGGTGCGGGGCATAAATTGAATCGTGGTATTGAATCGTATTGAATCGTATTGAATCGTATTGCGAATTGAATCGTGGACATGCACTCCGTTCACCTACGTCTATGCATGAAAACCATTTCACAGTAATTACTTACGACATTAGTAATTCATGCGCCCCTCGTTTCAATTGGTGCCTGTCCAGGGATTACTGAGGAGGCGAAATTGTCCACGATGCCCGGTGCCCACGTGTCCACGATGCCTCACACGATGCCTCGCGCACCACGCACGATGCCTGTTGTCCACGATGCCTTGATGCCTCAGATTCGTCTATGGAATCGCTCGCGGACGAGAGATCGATTCCGGCCACCGATTGCCCCGACTCCGACGCCATCAAGATCCCACGCATGTCCCCCCTACGTGCCCTTCAATCTGTCATGACCGAGAACGATCTCCTGGCGCGCAGCATGCACCCGCGCATAACCGACGAGGCCGGGCCAGCCACCTGGGAACTGGTCCATGCCCTGCGTTTTCGCGGCTGGCTGCTCGACAATCTGGGGGTGGCCATCCCGCCCGCAGTGGCGCCGCTGCTGGAGAGCATCGATGGGGCGTATGGTTCGCCGCGACTCAGCCGGGCGGGGCTGGCGCTGGAGCCGCTGCTGGCGCTGGGAGCCTACATGGGCGGGCTGACCGACTCGCAGATCACCGTGCCGTGGACGACACGCCGCGACTACTTCAAACCCAACCACCGGGACCTAACGGACTGTGTCTTCTTCATGGCCAGCCACGACGCCTATCACCTTGGTCGGGCGGCGGCGCGACTCTGACTGGTGCGCCCGCTCACTGCGCAACAGTTGGTGAACATTTCAACAGCCAATGCCATGGATTGTCGTTATCGCCACGCCCGGAGTCAGGCGCCCGGTACGGACGCAATTTCTACAGGCCATCAGGACTGCCGTTTGACCTGACCAGACCATGTGGAATCGGTACAGATGCAGACCACTGCAGACCATTGCAGACCATGGCAGACCATGGCAGACCATGGTCAGGCATTAAAGCCCACGATGTCCATCGCGAAAAATTGACGCGAGCCGGGACCACCGCGGCTCGCGTCAAAAATGGCCGCCGCTTGTTGGCGTTTCCGAATTGAACGGTGAGTTGGCTGCCTGACCGAAAGGGTCAAGGGTCATGTGGGCCATTGGGTGCTTGTCCGGCATCCGCTAACCGCGCAGGCAAATAGCCAAGGCGAGTCAGCATGAGTTCGTCGCGCTCGATGAAACGGCCGCCGATATCTGCGCGGTAGCGGACATTGGGAATCACGGTGCGGTCGATCAGGCGATAGGCTGATGTGCGGGCTGCGGCGACGTCCTCACCGCGACCCGTGACCACCATCACATACCCGCTGGCACCACCGATCACCGGATCGCCCGTGGAGAAATCCACTTCGCCATAGTGCAGGTGACGTAGGTCGTCTGGTGCCAGTTCACCGCGAAAAGAAATGGGCAGGCCGCGTGATGGATGGGGGTCGGCAAGGTAGGGGAACGGTGGGGCCGTCAGCACCACGCCGATCGCATAGCCGGGATGAGTCGCGATGGGAACGTCGGCGCCGCACAACGCGCGCAGAATGTTCTCCCAGCCATCGACATGCAGAGCGTCCAGGATGGCGAACCCGGGATACCCGAAGCGGCAGGTGAATTCCAACGGCCAAATGCCGTCGGCATTGATGATGGTGTTGATGTTGATGTATCCGCAGTAGCCATGCTCGGCCAACAGGGGCGCCAGCGGCGCGATGGTTTCACGAAAAAGACGGTCACTGCCGCGGTAGGTCACCACCGTTCCCATCTCGCAGGTGAGTTCACCCAGGTCGCCGGGAAAGAACCGTTTGTGCTCCCAATCCAAGCAGACCGGACCAATAAATGTCCGGCCATTAAAGTAGGCGCCAATTCCGGTCTCGACCCCCTCTATAAAATCCATCAAGACGAGATCGATCGCCTCCCCCGTCCGGTTTTGGTATTGGCTGAGCAACGCGACGACGTCTGCCCCATCCGCTAATTCTCCGACGTAGTTGCGCGTTGAAGGATGATGGTGGCCGTTGTGCTTGCAGACATACCGACGCGGGCGCTGACGAATATAACTCAGCGCGGCTGAAACATCGGTGAAGCGCGTGGTCTGGGCGGTCTGCATGCCGGCTTGACGCATGATGACCTGGCCGAAATCGCGATCACCTTCTAAGCGGTCACCAAAAGCACAGCCGCCAACGACCTGGAACCCTTCACGCCGCAATTCATCCTGCACGACGCCATCGTGGGCGGTCTCGAACACGATCACGCCCTCACGACCAGCGGCACGGATCCACTCGAGCTCCTCGCGCCAATCCACGGTGTGCGGCACCAGGCCGCGGAAGACATCCTGGTAGGCAGGTTCCCTGATCGCCATGCGCACCTCGTGACCGCGCTGCAGCAGGTGCGCGTACAGATCGCCTAAATCACCGTAATCACCTATTCCCAGCACACGCATAAACAGCTCGCTCCCAAAAGGTTGATCCAGTGTGATGCCTGCGATCATCGGACCGAGTCACCGCGCCATGGGAAAATAGCAGACCACGGGTTCGACGGTGGGCAGCGTGGACGCTTCCGCGCCTCACCCCCACCGTGCCTACCGTTCACCACATCCTGTCACCGCCCCAGAGCAGATAAGCATGCGGGAAGGACTGCCAACCAGCCGTCTCCCTGCGGTTGATCAGCACTTTCTGTGCCAGTAGCTACTCACCCGAAGCCTGACGGCAACGGCGCGGGACGGGCTTCTATCCTGCAATATGATTCATTGTTCGTGCTGGGCTCCTGTGAATCGCATCACGATATCCACGAATCCCCGATCCTCGACAGTGTAGTCCGCGGCATGTCTCGTGCTGTCGTGAGGACAACGGGCTTCACCAGGAGTCGGTCTACAATCCATGCACCTATTCCCGCCATGGGTTGGCGTTGGCGTTTCCGAGCCGAACCCGTGCTTGCCTATTTTTCGCGTCGATTTTTCGCGTCGTTTGCGCAGGAGAGGGTGGGGAGAGCGCGATGAGGGAATTCGGGTCTGTGCACATCTGTGCAGATCTGCTCCTTTAGCATGAGGACCTGTCCGAACCTTGGTTAGCCTCTACATCATGCCTAACTCTCACCACTTCTGCGACCTGGTTGTCGTCGGCGCGTCCGCCGGCGGCTTGGAAGCCTTGAAAGGGCTGCTGGGCAGCCTGCCCAAAGATCTCGATGCGGCGGTGCTGATCGCCATGCACATCGGCGAGGGCAAGACGAGCATTCTCGCGAGCGTGCTCACGCGTTTCACCGCGCTGCCGATCGCCGATGCCATCGATGGGCAGCGTCTGGAACGTGGGCGGGTGTATGTCGCCATCGCCGACCACCATTTGACCATCGAGAAGGATATCGTGCGCGTGCTGCCCTCGCCCAAGGAAGGACTCTACCGTCCCTCCATCGACACCCTGTTTCGCTCGGCGGCCGCTGCCTACGGCAACCGGGTCGTGGGCGTGGTGCTGTCCGGGATTCTTAAAGACGGCACCGCGGGCCTTGTCCACATTACCAAAGGCGGCGGTGTGAGCGTGGTGCAGGATCCCAATGAGGCCCTGGAAAGCAGCATGCCGGAGAGCGCCATCGTCGGCGACCATGTGCAGTACATTCTTCCCGTGCGCGATATTGCCGCCCTGCTGGTGCGTTTAGCTGCGGCATGCCAGGATACGCCCGTCGCCTCATCCGACGGGGCTCTTGTGCATCCTTCGCCGCTGCCCAGCCCCTGAGATGAAGTAACGTAACGATGCTGTGATCCGGCTGGGAAATTCCTGGTCGCTGGCGCACGCATCGTTCCTTGCCCGCATAATGTTTTATTGCCGGTGGTGATCTGCTTTACCGGCGATCGCCCGGCGCATGCCCGCGAACGGTGCGGTGTCATCCATGACCAGCCCACCGGGCTCCTGCCGGAGGCCGAGCTTCATCCACCAGTCCGCATAATTGACGTTGACCGGTGCCGAGCCGAGCTCGCGGTGCAGGTCAGCGAGGACATCGACGCCGGTTACGGTGCGTCCCAGCGCTAAGACCTGAGCTACGGTCCACGTGGTGCTGCCATCGCCGCCCGCGGCGAGCACGGCGCGCAAGACGTCGTCGAGGTTATGACGGCCCGCCGTTTGTTCGCGGATGCGCAGATCCGCCAGCAGCCAATATCCGGCCCCGCCCCAATAGGTCCGACCCCAGGCATCGTCGTCGTCGAGTCCAGCGGGAGATCTGCCGGGCTGACCCTTGGGCAGGCCCACCATCAATTCATGCCACATGGTGGAAGCGGATAGGCTACCGGCGCGGACGCGGATCACCGGTTCGAGATACGTTGCGAGACCTTCGTCCATCCACAGGGAACGCGGGTCGAGATTAGGAAAAGCGAGGTGGACCATCTCATGGGTCATAACCCAGTCGGAAGCGAGATCGGCCGTCGTCGCGTGCTGACCAAGGCCGATGCGGATGAACCGTCCTTGGAACGTCACCCCCGAATTCACGCCGGTGCCGCGGTTGCTAATCTCGACGCGCAGGCGGGGGACGGGAAAATGACCAAAATAGCTCGCCACCCCAGCGGCGGACTGACCGACCCAGGCCAGCACCTCGGCCTGCGTCACGGCAAGCCGTGCTGCGGGCAGGACGACGGTGAGGCTGCCACCAGCAACCGTAAAGGTGGCTTCGCGACCGGACGCATCCACGGCGGCAGTGGTCCACGGGGCCCTGTCGGCGGCATTGAGTGCAACGGTCGAGGCCAGCAGGAAAAACGTCAGCAGCGTGGGCATGAGGGACAGGGTACGGCGTCGGAAATCGCCGTCGCGGTTATTCCCGATGACCTCCCGCACGGCTGGACAGCGCGGTTCTGGGACAGGTACGTATGAAAGTGCTAACCGCTATGCCCGTCCCCTTCCGTTCGTTTTTTTCCCATTCTTCGCAACCCCTTCCCCAACAACCGCTGCTGAAATATCTGTTCCAACAAAGCGTATAATTCTGGATCCCGGCGCGCCATTTCCTCCGGCGACTGAAAGAAATATTCACTCGCCACCGCGAAGAATTCGGCCTCGTTGGTGTACCCATAGGCCGGAATGCCCGCGTCGTCTCCGCGATGATGCGCGAGGTGGTCATGCACCAGGGTGGTCCAGGGCTGCAGACATTCCCGGGGTAGGGAGGCGGGGATGCCGTCGATCGCACCGTTATTCTGATCGATGAGATGGGAAAATTCATGAATCCCGACGTTGTGCTTGCCGGCATTGGGGGCAAATCCGGCATAGAGGTCGGGCAGCGAGAGAATCATAACGCCATCGAACAGGCCCGACGCACCGACCATGCCCAGGGCCATGGTCTCCTGTTGCTGACGATCTTGGAAGGTCGCATCGAAAGCCTCTGGTCGGATGAGGACCTTGCGGAGCGTTGCGTATTCCCAGGCGGGAAATGCGAAGACGGGGATGGTGGCGCTCGCGGCAACCAATAAGCGGGTGGTGTCATCGATGGTACAACCAATGCCATGAATGGGTTTTTCGTCGAGAAATATCGCGACCAGATGCTGAAAACGTTCGCGCTCTGCGGGAGCCAGGGTTGCGTAATAGGGGACGATTTTTCCTAATTGCTGCGCCCACTCCGCGGGGAATGGCTGGGCCATGACCGCCAGGCGTCGGCGAATGATGCGCGTTTCGCTGCGGTAAATAAGGCCACCGATAACAAGTGCGACGACGACGAGAATCAGCGCCGCCGCGATGGTGGCGGTAAAGGCCAGGCCAATAAGGATAGCGAAGCCCGCAACCGCAGCCGCTTCGGTGAGGGCCCAGCGGCGGGTGGCGCGCATTCTCCGTGGAGTCGGGATCACCGCAGGATCACGTTGCGGCTGAGATAGGGCCCCGTGCAAGCAGGCGACAGAGCGGAGTCCATCTGCGCAGTCGTAGCCGGGTTCGAGCAGCGGGAAGCCGCATTGAGGCTGGGTATCGACATGCTGGCGAGCGCTTGTCGGGTCGGCGCACCGGTGTTGCCGCTCCTAGCGAAATCCGCTGTAACGTCAGCAAACGACTACAAGAAGCCGCATCATGCGTAACCCGCAAACAGCAAAGCACCCCGGTAGGTCCTCTGTTATGTATGTCCTGTCCACTTCCCGACTGCAGCCCACCCGAGACGCGCCACCCCAGCGGGCCAGCATTCACCCGGTGCGCGACGCTCTGATTCGCTCGGGGGACGGAACTTTCGCATGAGCAAGGGAAATCAGGGCCGGCTGGAAACAAAACCTGGGAACACGTCTGGTGTGTCCCCCCATTTTATTCGTCCTTTTATATTCGACTATCAATTATTGACCGGCGTTCCCTGAATAGCATGGGGTGCGGCCCGTTTATGGTCCAAGCACTCTTCTGCGCAGAACTGCGCAGAACTGCACACTGCTGCGACCCGTCAGCCGTGACTATCCCGGCGAGCCTGATTCCGCCGTCCCAGCGCACTGACGCTGCCATAGCGCGCCTTGCGCTGCGCCAGCGGAAGGCGTGCGACGCCCTGAACACGGGCCTGGTCATGCGAGAGGAATGATTGTCCGCGACGAGTAATCTCGGGAATGGGTCGATTGACGTCAGCCACGGGCTCGCCTCGGGCAGCCATGGTGGACTCTGACTGCGTCACCACTGGCAATACCATGACTGGCAGGGCAGGGGTCGGTGTCTCTCTCTGCTCAGCGGCTTCCATTGCCTTGACTGGGGTTTTGGTCTTGGTCTTGGTCTTGGTTTTGGTCTTGGTTTTGGACTTGGGCTTGAGCTTGGCTGCGGTGGACGGTGACACCTTCGACGCTGCTGGCTTCGTCGATGCGGTGCGGGTTTTGGGCTTCGCCTTCGCCTCCTTCGGCTGCTGCGCTTGCGTTGGCTTCTTCGCTTTCGTTGGCTTCTTTGCTTTCGTTGGCTTCTTCGCTTTGGCTTCATTCGCCGTCTTTGCCTTTTTCGCCTTCACTGCCTTCGACGCAGCAACAGCCTTTCCCACCGGAGCTTTGCCGGCTTGCTTGCGCCGCTTGGATTCCGCCAGAAAAGCAGCCAGGACCTCGGCAAACAGCTGCTCCTTGCGCTGCGTCCGCTCGTTGCCGTCCGCCGGACGCTTGCCCCGCGCGCGCACTTTACCGCGCTGTTCCCGGCGCTGACTGCGCGCCAGATCGCGGAACTTATCGCGGAGCGCACGGGCGCGCTCAAGGTCAGTGCGCAAGGCTGCGTCACTCAAGGTGCGCACGGTGCGTGCGCGGCTGCGCTGCACGAGGGTGAATTCGCGCACCGAGCAGAGGCGCTTCGCAGCTGGCATAGAAATATTCATTGTCCGGACTCCTTGGGTCAATGTGTTCACCCTCGCCTTGCCCAAGGATCTGTCTACGACAATCCGCAGAGCCTTCCTCGCGCGCACAGCGCCGGCCGCTTGCCAGTAAATCTGGCCTATCGGGTACGTCTGGCAGACCACCGGCGAAAACATCGCCTCCGGCCAGACCAGTGTCGCCCAAGTCATGACCGCCTGGATGAACAGCAGCGGCCACAAGGCCAACATCCTGGGTGACAGTTTCACCGAGTTCGGTGCCGCCCGGGTCGGCAACTACTGGACCCAGGTCTTCGCCGCTCCGCTGGGTGGCGGCGGCTGAAGAATTATTTTGGACAAAAACTTTCCTGGATAAACTTTCCCGAACTTTCCTGGACAGGCATTAGTCCCATCTCTTTACGGCGGTCAAGGCCGCCGAATCGTCCGCTGAATGCCATGAACTCTTGATAAGCAATGGGTTCCTGTCCTCGAATAGGCTGTAATTTAATAAAACGAGGTGACCTAGTGCCGATCTGGTCGCAGTCGCAGATATACAATATCGCGCAGATTATCGGTAAAAGACCTGGGTTTATTGAAAAATTGACTTTTATGGATTAAGCGGACGATCCCCCAGGCCCATAGCAAAAAAATAACCGTAGCAAGGCCAGCACACCACCACCGCAAGAAAAATGACTCCACCAGCCAGGGTATAATCAGAAAGACCGGGTAACCCAGTCGGGGTAGCCACCAGTCCTCGGTGGTGCGACGAGTGCGATCTGCATTTCCTTGGAGCCAGGCGAGACGCACTTGGTCGTGCATGATCCACAAGCTATAAGCAAAAATTGGTTCCCAGCAGTGCCAGTACGCAAACAGCCCAACCAAGATCAGGTAATTCAATTTACATGCCCAAGACATGGGCAGCGCCAAAGCTCGCCAAGGCACCTCACGTTTGGCGAGCACCATACCGGCGATAAGCAAAAATCCTGGCCCCCACCAACCAAAAACCACGGCTGAGATCCAGTCACCAAGCATCACGCTATAGCCAAAACACACGCTGTGCATCAACACCAGTGGCAGACCAGGCAACTCACCACCGATAAGCGAATCCCGATGCACCTGCGATTGCCCAGTCCATGCACGGCGAATGAGAAAAATCACGGTCAGCAGGACGAAACCACTCAGCCACCCAATAATCCATGGGCTGACTCGCGCAAAAAGGTGGTAAACGGTGGACGACATGGTGAACGACTTGGTGAACGACTTGGTGAACGACTTGGTGAGCGACGTGGTGAAGGACGTGGTGAACGGGCACCTATCAGGCAGAACTTGGGTCCATCTTAGGCCAAGGCAACTCCGTTTATTGAGAGCTATCTTGAGAGCTATCCTGGGCAGGCAACTCGTGGTCCTGTTTAATTACCATCATCATCGCCACTTCATCGTAAATTGTATTCTATAAACTGCTTAGGTGCAATTGGTGGCTGTCCATGCTTCGCTCCAGGCACCGCTTCTTCGCCCGCCAGCTCAACGCCGAGTTCGGCGGTAAATCTCTGTTTCGACATGCCGGCACATCGGTGATCATCGGCTTCAAGATGGAAAGCAGCACGCGTGGCGGCAAGGACAAGAGTGAGGGTACCCCCAGCTTGTACAACCACGATGGCGGGCAGCTCGTGCTGTTCGTTGGGCTGCTCTCCACCCTCGGCAGCAAGGCGCATCATCGCCCCGCAGTACCCGCCTTCACCAACGAAAAAGGGCGTTATCGCGATCAGGTGCCGTCACCACGGCATTCCCGCGACGTGGTACGATCAGATCCTGCGCGTTGGCGCCGGTGACCAAGCCACGCTGTTCACCAACCAGGACATCGGCGGCAACGGTAGAGCCTTGCCCTTCGATCAGCGGTAATCGGCCTGCACGCGCCGGCGCAATTCCGCCAGATCGGCTTCGAGGCGATCGATCAATTCCATTGCCGGCGGTGGTGCCTGCTCGGGGACTATGCGTAATTCATTCATGGTCGAGACGATCACGCCGATGAAGAGGTTCAGCACGGTAAAGGTTGCAATGATGATGAAGGGCACAAAGAACAGCCAGGCCATAGGATGGATGATCATCACCGGACGGACGATGCCCATCGACCAGCTCTCCAGGGTCATAATCTGGAACATGGTGAAGAGCGATCGCCCAAGATGGCCGAAGAACTGCGGATGGCTGTCGCCAAACAGACCGGTTGCCATCACTGCGGCGATGTAGAACACCACGGTCATCAACCCCACCACCGAGGCCAGCCCGGGAATGGCGTGGATAAACGCCAGCACCACCCGTTTCAGGGATGGGACCGCGGTCAGCAGGCGGAAGACACGCAACACGCGCAGGCCGCGCAGCACTGAGGCCGGGCCAGCCGTTGGCACCAAGGCGATGCCGACCACGAGAATGTCGAAAACATTCCAGCCGCTGCGCAACATGCTGAGCCGATAGGCGATGGCCTTGAGCAAAAGTTCGACGACGAAAATACCCAGGCAGATCTGGTCGATCAGGAGCATCCACGGCATGGCCGCACTATCCTTCAGCGGAGTGGCCTCCATACCCAGGACCAGCGCGTTGATCACGATGATCGCAATGACGAAACCCTGGATGCGCCCGGATTCGACGAAGCGCGCCAGAGTAATGCGCCACGGGGCGACCCCCGGTCGTACCAGCAAGCGTTTCAGATCAGCATCGGTCATGGTCTACCCCCGCCTTCTGGCGCGGGAGAATAGAACCCGTGCCGCAATAACCAGCGCGTTTGGACGGTAGCGTAACCGCGCCCTCGCCGCGGACAGCTACCGCCAGCGGCACAACGAAACCGCTAGCATACACGCTCTCGCCGCCGTCATGGGCAATCATCTGCATCTGCTGGTGCGCACCCGATCCTCATCGCGTCGGAATCTGGACCGCAAGCGTGGTCATTCAGCGTTGGACCTTGGCCCAACTCCATCTGAATGCCCAAGGCGCCGGAGCGGCCTGAGGTTCGGCCGTGATCGCATGGAAAGCCAGCGATGCTGCCTGCCGATCTGGCTCGGGAGCGCCTGCGGTCAATTTTCTTATTCAAGAAATCCAGCAAGGGCGCGCTGGGTAGTGGCTTGCCAACGTGGGCTCTCGTGACCCAGTGCCAATTTCTCCCGCGTAGAAGACCGCGTGGCGGCTCGGCGCCGACGCGTGTTGGTTGTGGTGGTGAAAAGCGAGCGGTGTCCGGCAGCAGGCGATACAGCGGGTCCACTCACAGCTGGCACCGCCAGACGCGCACGCCAGCATGCCTGCCCATCGGCCATGACCGCTTTCCCCTCCACCGCTCCGCGCTCCACCAAGCCACGATGGCGCCGTTGGTCGCATGCGTCGGGGCGTGCCCTGCGCGGCGTCCTGCGCCTCGAGGACACCCCGCAGCGCATCGCTCTGGGTTCGGCCCTCGGCCTGTTCTTCGCCTTCCAGCCCTTCGTCGGCAGCCAGATGTTGGTGGCGGCCGTGGTCGCGCGCGTGGTCGGTGGCAATGTCCTGGCCAGCGTGCCGTGGACGTGGATCACCAATCCCCTCACTCTGCTGCCGTTCTGGTACGCCATCTATTGCATCGGCTGCACGTGGTGGCCGGCCGCGCGACAATTCGATGTGCAGCGCCTGGACGAGTTGAGCGCGGCGATCGAGGCGGTCGGACCCTGGTCGGTCATCACCGGGCAGCAGGCCGACCTGCTGCCCCTCCTCCTGGATGTCATCGCGCCGATGCAGCTCGGGGGCACCGCCCTCGGCGCAATCAGCGCGGGTTTGGGCTACGTCGCGGTACGCCGCCTGGTGCGCGTCGTGCAGGCGCGCCGCGCCGCCCGCCGCGCCGGTTGGCGGCGCTAGGCCGCCCCCCCCGTCCCCATGCCCGGATGACTCTCTGCTTCTGATCTGAGAACTCTTGGACAGTCATTTAGGAATTCGTCCCGTCTCATTCCTGAGGTCATGACTACAGAATCGTCGGATGGATTCGGTAAACTTCTGCGGTGGAATTGGCGCCTGTTCAAGATGCGTGCTGTCCCATCTAGACCAAGACTCTCAGCGCTCACGCGTGGGCTGCCCGCACCGGCTGCGCCGGTCGGCCCGAGGCCGCCGAGGCCGCCGAGGCGTAGATCGCATCCATCAATTCGCTTTGGATGATACCGTTGCGCGCGGTAGTGCAGGGTTCCGCCCGGCCGAGCACAGCATCGATAAAATTATCGTTGGGCGACTGGGCCTTGCCCGGGATGACCGGGTATTTGATCTGCTCGCGTTCGAAGACGCGGATCCAGGAACCGCCCCAGCCATCAACCTCAATGCGTCCGCGCTCGAAGACAGAGGTCAGCGAAGCCCCGAAAGAGACGCAATTGCCACTGATGGTGATACCAGCGGTGGCGCCGTTGGTGAATGGAATGGGAATGGTCGCATTGATATCGACCGGGGTGCCCAGGTTGGCGCACACCGCGAACACCTGCTTGATGTCGGATTCGACCGACCGGCAGACGAGGCGCACGTCGGGATGGTTCTTGAAGCGATGGGCGTGGGCGCCGGCCATGCCCCCACACCCGAGAATTGCCATACGAGCGGAAGCCGTGTGCGGTTCTCCTGACGGCCCATCCTAGCGTCGCGCAGTCAGCGTCGCGCAGTCAGCGTCGCGCAGTCAGCGCGGACATGCCGTCGCCGGAACCCCGCATGTCGTTGACGGCAGCGGCGTGCCGAGAGCTTTCTGGAACAGAATTATCTTGGCCAGGCGCCCAGGCGAGGCATGCGTCCCATTTGCCGACCATTGTTGTGGCCGTGTAAAGGTAGACGTATCCTCTACGTTGCTGAGGGGCAATTGGCGCTTGTCCTGGTTGTTCAAACTTGTTCGACCTGGCCCGACGCCTTTTTCAGTTCCGAATTCACTTCGCCGCCAACCAGAAAAGCGATGGCGGATAAATAAAACCACAGAAGAAGAATGATGATCGCGCCAATAGAGCCATACGTCACGGTGTAGCGGTCGAAGTAGGACAGGTAAAGTTGGAACCCAAAAGACCCGGCCAGCCACAGCACGACACCGACAACGGTCCCAGGCATCAGCCAACGCCAGCGGCGGTGTTTCAGGTTGGGTGCGTACAGATAGAGAATATTGAATGCCAAGAGCACAAACATGAGCGGCAGCACCCACGTCAAAACCTGCCAGACCCACGCCATGACCACGCTGGCTCCGATTTGATTGCCAATGGTCGCGCCGTAACGGCTACCGTACACCATGGCGAACAACGCCGCTGCGATGAGGACCAAAAGGACGAGCGTCAGCCCCAATGCCACGAGGTTTTTCTTCCACCAGGGCCGCGGATCCTCGACGCCGTAGGCGATATTCAAGCCCCCCATGATGGCCACGACACAGCGCGAAGCGGTCCACAAGGTAAAGAGCAGCGCCAGGGACAGCTGACCGCCGCCAGAGCTGGTGGTGATTTCCTCGAGGGTCTTGGCGACCAGGCCCGAGGCCGACGAGGGAATGACTGCCGCGAGATATTTCTGCAACTCAGCCTGGAAATCCGGACTGGATTGCAGCAGGAGACCTAAGAGTGTGATCAGGAAAAGGAGCAGCGGAAAGATCGAAAGCATGAAATAAAAGGCAAGCTTGGCAGACTGATCCAAAATGCGATCCTGCTTGAATTGGCTCCAGGTGCGCCGGAGCAATTCCAGCCACGTCATCCCGCTCAGGGTCCACAGTGAAGACGAGCGCTGAGCGTTCCCTAGCGAGGCTTCTGTTGTTTCATCCGTTTTCACAGGGGTGTTCCTTCTGCTTCAATTCCGAAAAAGACGGGCGTGGATCGAAAGGGATCGAAAGGGATCGAAAGGGATCGAAAGGGATCGAAAGGGATCGAGCTGACAGCCATTTTGATCTCGGTTCTCGGCGAGTGGGCGACCCTATTGGATTGGCACTCCTGAAACATGGACAACCCTCTCAACCTTCTGCCCTATTGCTCAACCCGATGGAACCGGCACTCATGAAATGAAACGTAACGTGCGTATTCGATAGGGCCTAGGCCACACAATTTCTGGCAGGTCGACGCAGAGTTCAGCACCCCTATCTGCAGGAGAGCGCGATGGGGAAATGGTGCCTGTCCACTCATCGCACTCATCGGGATCACGAGAAGTGCCTATCTTCTCTTTATGAGTCAACCTGGTATCACCGTCTCAGCACCTAGTCATGGGTGATAGTGATCTGGTGCTTGAGGTATTCTTGCCCGACTGATTCCGGATCCAGCAGATAGGTCTTCAGGGTCCCGCAATCCAAAAGGATGGGGACGCCCAATTCATCACTGCCGATCAACACGGCGTTTTCGACGCCGCATTCCGCCAATTTCCGGATGTTCTCGGGCTTCGCGTTCACCTTGTTCAGGTCGGCCAGCTTCTGGATCCGCACCTTGATCGTTTTCCCGTACGGGTCCTGGTAGACCAAGGTGGCGGCTTTGGCGATGAGCTTGCCCAGGTAGGCAATAAAGTCGGGTGGATTCTTCATGCGGGATAAGCCATGCCGGCAGCCTATAGGTGTCCAAGACCGAGCCAACAGGAAGGCATGCCCCGTGCCTGGGCGGAAGCCTGGTCATCACCATGGCGCGCCGCCCTTTCTATTCAGCTCAGATGGAATGGGTACCTGGCCAAGATATACGCAAACAAGGTGATGTGCCCATTTTATTCTGCGGCTCCTGGGATCGCCGAGTTGCACTCGGCTCGAATCGAATGCGCATGGTGTTCTTATTCGCCACGCCTTTTCGTCTGCCGTGCAGCCCGGCCGAGTGCAACTCGGCGATCACAGGGTAGCACCCCTGAAATTGGATTATTCCCATGCACTATCTGTATTCCCCAAAAAAACTGGTCTGTCTGAACCCTAACGCCGCCGATACGCCGCCGGCGACATTCCGACCAGGCGCTTAAACTGCGCTGAAAATTGAAACGGATTCGCGTAACCCAGACGGGTAGCGATATCTTGAATCGAGGTCTCTTCGGTGTGCAGGGCGGTTCTGGCCTGATCGATGCGCCGGCGAATACGATATTCGTGGGGCGATACGCCCAGACGCTCACGGAATAGTTTGCGGAAGCGCTCATAACTGAGGCCGCATTCCCGGGCCAAATGGTGTAAGGAAATGTGGGGTTCACGGGCCAAACGCTGGCACGCCCGATCCAGACTCGCTTCGTAGGGACCCTTTGCGGCGCGCTGACCCGCCCGCGCAATAATATCCTGATGGAGATGCACGAAGCGCCCTAAATGCAGGGCCAAATCCCGTTCCGGCGCATCGCGTAAGGCATCGCGGTATTCAATGAGGGTGCGCAACAGCACTAAATCGATGCCGACCGTGAGCACGGGCGCAGCGGCAGAAATGGCGCCCATATCGACCAAGGCTTGGCCTAACGGGGCCCCAAAACCGATGTAGGCCTCTACCCACTGACCGTGGGGGTCCAACTCATTGCCATGCTGACGATCCGTCAAACGAAAAAAAAGATCGCCAGGACGTACCTCCCACGTGTGGCCCTGGGAATCGTGATAGCGGCCGTGCCCGCGCAGACACCACACCACGGAATAGTGGTCGGGCTGGTGCAGCGCAAAGTCCCACCCGGTGCCCCGTTTATGGACAATGCCACAGCTCAGGGCACCCCGGCGGCCAAACCCGACACTGCGGTGATGGGCCGCAGGACTGAGCCAGGAATCAGGAATACTCACGTCGTGAAACGGTGTCAACGATGGCATGTTGATATCTTAACCAGCGCGACCAATTCCGGTAGGTCTTTGCCCAGCACTGGCATTCCTTCTCGTGATAAGGACTAATCATGGGGCATGAGCACATGACCAATACCCATGGTTCCTGCCGTCCCACCCTCCCCCGTCATCCGTTTCCCGCAAAGACCCCATGACCGAACCCGTCAAACCGCTCGCTTTCTCTTCTTCGTGGACCGTTTTTGGCCCTTTCCGGGATCAGGATATTCGCCCACCGGCGAAAGAGCTGACCACCTGCCCGACGTCGCTACGCTTGGACGATACGGTTCACGAAGCGCGCATCGGCACGGCGAGCGATGGCAGGCTCGACCTGGTGAGCGTCTTGGGCACGCAACCTGTGCGCACCACCGCGTGGGTGTATGTCAGCATCACGGCACCGCGCGACGACGTCTACGCTATTGGGCTTGGGGCTGACTGGTGGATGGAGTCCTTTCTCGATGGCACCTTGCTGCACAATACGTTGTCGTCTGGCAATGGCGGCAATCCGCCTTCGCGTCGCGACCATCAAAAAGAAATTTCGCTGACGGCAGGCACCCACCTCTTGGCAGTGCGGGTCATTGCGGGCAGCGCGGGCATGACCCTGGATATGGGCGAAACCCTGACGGCCGCCGAGTTGGTCCGGCGCAACCCCGCGAGCATTGCCATGCCCGCAGATCCCGCGCGCGACTGGGAAGACCCCACCATCTTGCAGCGCAATCGTTTGCCGGCCCGCGTGACGTCCATTCCCTTTGCCGACACCGCCAGTGCCCTGTGCGGCGAGCGTGGCGCTTCGCCCTATTTTCGCTTACTCAGTGGCGAATGGGATTTTTGCTGGTGTGCCAATCCGCAGGTCTTGCCAGAAAACTGGTATTCGAACGAAGCCGACTGCACGTGGGAGCGTATTCGCGTGCCCTCGAATTGGCAAATGTATCGCGACCGTGGCTACGACAACGTTCACTACACCAATGTGAATTATCCCATCCCCGTCGACATTCCCCGCGTACCAACCGATAATCCGGTGGGCCTGTATCGCCGCACGTTCTCCCTCCCTGAATCGTGGGATGGTCGCCGTATTCACCTGCATTTCGGTGGCGTCAATTGTGCTTTTTACGTCTATGTCAATGGCCAGCAGGTCGGCTACAGCCAAGGCAGTCATATGCCTTCTGAGTTTGACGTCAGCAGCTATCTGAAAGCCGGCGATAACCTGGTCGCGGTCCAGGTCTTTAAATGGTCCGATGCGTCGTATTTGGAAGATCAAGATTTCCTGCGCTTGTCCGGTATTTTCCGCGATGTCAGTCTCATCGCCCTGCCCCAGGTGCACGTCCGCGATTTCTTTGTCCGCACCTTGTTGGATAAGGCCTACACCGACGCCGTCCTGGACGTGCAACTGCACATCGCCAATGGGTCTACCACCCAGGCCCAAGGCCATCGCGTCGCCATTGCCTTGCTGGATGCCGCCGGTGACACCGTCCACGAACAGACCCACACCGTACCGTCATTGTCGGGGACCACCGAGCAGACGCTTGCCCTGCAAATCCCCGTCTCGGCGCCGCATAAGTGGAATGCCGAAGATCCGTATCTCTACACCCTGCTGATCAGCAGCATCGACGCGGCCGGAAAAATATCTGCCGTCCAACGGCAGGCGGTCGGTTTCCGCAGCGTGGAAATTCACGACCAGCAATTCTGGGTCAATGGCGTGTCGATCAAGTTCCAGGGCGTCAACCGCCACGATACCCATCCGGATTTGGGCCACGCAATTTCCATGGAATCGATGATTCACGACATTACCTTGATGAAGCAGCACAACGTCAATGCCGTACGCACCAGTCATTATCCCAATGACCCGCGCTGGCTTGACCTGTGTGACCGTTTTGGGCTGTTTGTCGTCGACGAAGCGGACTTGGAAACCCACGGCTTTGCGCAAATGCATACCGGCTACAATCATGATGATTGGTCGATCCCGGTGACCCGCCCCGAATGGCAGGCCGCCTGCGTCGATCGCGCCAGTCGCCTCGTTGAACGCGATAAAAATCATCCCTGCGTCGTCATGTGGAGCCTGGGCAACGAAAGCGGCAGCGGACCCAATCTTGAGGCCATGGCGGCCTGGATTCGTAGCGCCGACACCACCCGGCCCATTCATTATGAAGGGGCCGGCGACCGTCCCTACGTAGATGTGGTCAGTCAGATGTACACGACTATTCCCAATCTGATTCTTTTTGGTAATAAAACTGCGGCAGAAGATCCGCGGCCATTTTTCCTCTGTGAATATGCGCACGCGATGGGCAATGGGCCGGGCAGTCTTGGCGACTATTGGAACGCCATTCGGGCGTCGAAACGGCTCGTCGGCGGCTGCGTCTGGGAATGGGCGGACCACTCCGTGCGCATGACCACTCCCGAAGGAAAAGAATGGTTTGCGTATGGCGGCGACTGGGGCGATTTTCCCAATGACGGCGATTTCTGCGTGGATGGCATGGTGTGGCCCGATCGACGCCCCTACCCCGGCTTACTTGAATATAAAAAGGTCCTGGAACCGCTCACCGTCGAACTACGCGACAGTAAAAAGCTGACCGTTCGGATTCACAATCGTCATTTCTTCCAATCGCTCGCGTATCTGCACGGCAGTTGGAGCTTAGTCCTTGATGCTCAAACCATTGCCCAAGGCAGCCTGGGCGAACTCAACATCGCAGCCGGACAAAGCGCGGATATTGCGCTGAAAGCCCCGGTCCCGACCCCACGCCCCGGACAACGCTGGTTTTTGGAATTCCGCTTCTCGCTTGCCCAAGCAACCATCTGGGCCGAGGCCGGCCATTCCGTCGCCCATGTCCAACTCGAATTGCCCATCGCGGTGCCCGCGCGCCCACGCGTGGCCCTCGCAACCATGCCGCGCCTGGCTCTGCGCGAAAGCCGCAACCGCGTCGATATCGTCGGTGAAAATTGGCAGATCGGCTTTGATACGATCCACGGCCACCTGGAGCGGTGGACCTTAGATGGTTTGCCGATGCTGGTGCACGGTCCGCGCTTGGACATCTGGCGCGCGCCCACGGATAATGATATGTCGGTGAAAAAACGCTGGTTCGATTTCGGCTATAATCGCATGCAGCATCGTTTAGATCGCTGGCAGGTCCTGCATCACGACGACCATCACGCATCAATCACGGTCGATTCCACGCTAGCGGCAGTATCACGGGCAGCAGCGCTGCGCATCCAGCAACGCTATGATATCAGCGGCAACGGTGATGTGATTCTCACCACGCATGTGGATCTGGCTGGGCGCGGCTTGCCGCCGCTGCCCCGCTTAGGCCTCTTCCTGACCATGCCTGGCGAATATGATCGCATGCGCTGGTTTGGCCGCGGCCCGCACGAAAGTTATAGTGATCGCAAGGACAGCGCCCGCATCGGCGACTGGCGGGGCTTGGTCCAGGATCAATATGTCCCCTACGTCTTCCCGCAAGAACACGGCAATAAAACCGACACCCAATGGCTTGCGGTCACTGATCAACGCGGAAGCGGCCTCTTGGCAGTTGCGGACCCCACGACTACCGGTAACGGCACCAACATCGGCAGCATGCATGTGTCGGCCAGTCACTACAGCCCAGAGAATCTGACCCAAGCCACCCACACCACGGATCTCAAGCGCGAGAATCGCACCTACGTGCGCCTTGATCACGCCCACCACGGCATCGGCAGCAATTCCTGCGGCCCAGAGCCGTTGCCGCAGTACCGCCTGGAAGCCACCGGCACCTATTCCTTCACCGTCCGCCTGCGCGCTTTCCATCAGGATGTCTGGTCGCCCGCGCACTTGGCGGCGTTGTGGCCAGAAGGGCCTGCCGCGTAGCAGATGTGAAATAAATGTGGGCAGGCATCAAACCATGCACTCCTGAGGTGCTATTGGTGCCTGTTCTCTATTCGACGCTCCTTTCATGGCGCCTTTGACTTCCTCCGCGTCTTCCTCCGCGTCTCCGCGCCTCCTGTGAATCGAATTCGAGGAGGCCGAAGAGACTGAAGACATTTCACAGGAGACGCGGAGGCGCGGAGAATTCGCAGGAGGCGAGAACGGCAAGGAGAGCTCCCTGCCTGCCAGCCCGCTGGCTTCCTCCGCGTCTTCCTCCGCGTCTCCTGTGGATCGAACTTAAGGCCGTATCGTCTGCCATACGCCCCTGCCGTGTGCAACTCGGCGATCCCAGGATGGCCAGTCCCAGATTTGCCTCCATCCCCACCAGGAATCGGTTACCGATCTATCCTTATGACCAGGAAAGGTCCGGCACCTTCTGCTTCTCTGCGCAATCCTTGAGATAAAGATTGATTAGCGATTGATACGGGACCCCCTTCTCGGCGGCGATATTTTTGAAATAATTGATGACCTCATCATCCAAGCGAATGGTGACGGATTTCTTGAGCTTATGGATATAGGGGTTTTTCTCGCCCTTGGTGAAGTCGTAGGTTTTCCTCATCGCATGCTCCAGTAGTCTTGGGTTTCTTGGCGGTTCGCTTTTCGGGCTGAAATAATGCGGATGGACTCGAGCTCGTCATGCTCTCGGTAGCAATGGCACACGACCAATTCCCTCCCCGAGCGACTCAAACCGATCATCACGAAACGATCTTCCCTTTCGGAATGATCAGGATCATGAATGACCACGGCATGTTCATCGAAGAACACGGTCGAGGCTTCCGGAAAAGAGACTCCGTGCTTCCGCTCATTGCCCGAGGACTTGGATTCGTCCCATTCGACATGCATGCATACATCGTATGTACGTATGCAGAGAGGCAAGCCTGGGCTAGGCCAGCCACCATCTGACAGACCAGACAGTCATCGAGTCGTAAGTTGCTCGCCATTCACACCTTACACTCAATTGGTGTCTGGCCATGATTCGTGCGATGATTCGTGCGCAGGAGGCGAGAACGGCAAGGAGAGCTCCCTGCCTGCCAGATTTCTGCCTTCTTCCGGGTCTTCCGTGAATCGAAACCACGACGGCATTATTGACAGGCTTCGCAATCGGGGTCGGTGATCGAGCGGCTAAAGGGGACATGCCACTTGGATCACATCAAGGTGGTGTGTCCCCTTCATGCTTGGCGCCCATTCATGCGGGATAAGGTGTCGAGTCACCTCTATTTTGATCCAAGATAATTCCCACCTGGCAACGCCCCTGGATTCCAGTTTGCAAAATACTTGAAACAAGATGGGTCGCCGTAGATTTCTGCGCATTGTCCGCATTTTTTCAGCGTTTTCTGCGAGATACCCGGCACAGATCCGTACGTGCGGAATTACCGCATACGGCTCCTCCATCAGGTGGTGACGCATAG
>Ga0105045_10000552_pt1 | contig 27846 bp, 22 predicted proteins | sample MAT02_FD_78089 | JGI IMG/M metagenome (GOLD analysis project Ga0105045, IMG submission 78089) | Freshwater microbial communities from Lake Fryxell liftoff mats and glacier meltwater in Antarctica - MAT-02 (megahit assembly) | ecosystem: Environmental > Aquatic > Freshwater > Ice > Liftoff... | reverse complement strand
TATTATTTCTGGTTTAAAAGATCAAATCGGCGTAGACTTAACATCGAAAGCGGGTGTATCGCCCGACAAGATCGATAGCGTCCTGCAAGTGTTGGGGCAAACGGCTAAGGGTAAAGTGGAGGGTGTAATTGCTTCCGGCGACATTGCTACGGCACTAAGCCTTTTCACCAAAGGAACCAATACTTCGGGTGCTAACGGACTCCTTTCTGGGATTTCGGGTTCCATTGTTGAAAATCCCATTTCGAAGCTTGGACTTTCTCCGGATATTGCCGCTAAAGTAAGCGCGATGGCAGTTCCAGTTTTAACTAATATGTTTGCTCAGTTTAATGTCAAAACGCCCGATAATGATGCTTCTCCGCTGCTCGAAATGTTTGGAGGCAAGGGCGGAGGAATCGCCAATGCGGCTAAGAGTGCTCTTGGGGGCTTTTTTAAATAATTGCATCGGCCAATGATACCCTAAAATGGAAGAAAAGTATATTACCCTCAATCGCAAATCGTGGAATGATCGAATTGAAGCCCATGCGGCTTCCCGCTTCTACGATCTGGAAGGCTTTCGGAAAGGAAGGTCGTCGTTGAATAGTCTTGAGCTTAATTTATTGGGCGACATCCGCGGTAAATCCATTCTGCATCTCCAATGTCATTTTGGTCAAGACAGCATTTCGCTCAGCAGACTGGGAGCCGATGTCACGGGGGTTGATTTCTCCGACCAGGCAATTCAATTCGCACAGCAATTGGCCGCTGATTGTGGAACCAGTGCAGCTTTCGTCTGCGCCGATGTGTATGATTTACCGAATCATTTGACGGAAAAGTTCGATATAGTTTTTACTTCCTATGGCACCATTGGTTGGCTTCCCGATCTTAAAAAATGGGCAGGTGTCATTGATCATTTTTTGAAGCCCAAAGGACAATTTCTGCTTGTGGAATTCCACCCTTTCGTGTGGATGTTCGACAGTAGATTTGAGAAAATCGCTTTTGACTATTTCAATACGGCTCCAATTGTGGAGTTAGAATCTGGAACCTACGCCGATCGACAAGCTCCCATCGAGAATCAAACTATTTCGTGGAATCATCCAATCAGCGATGTACTAAGCAGTTTAATCGGAGCCGGACTGACCATAAACGCGTTGCAAGAATTCGACTATTCGCCTTATGATTGTTTTGAAAACACGGTGGAGTTTATGCCCAACCAGTTTCGGGTAAAGAGCTTTGAAAAATTAGTGCCAATGGTTTATGCAGTGGTTGTCTCGAAAAATATTTGAAGTACTGAATTGCCTGCGGAGAAAGCAGATTCTCTCTACCTCCAACCCCCACCTAAGGCCTGATAAATATTTACCACCGCGTGCATTTGTTCTTTTTTGGTTTCGATCAACTCAAAAGTCGATTCTAACGCATCGCGCTGGGTGAGCAGTACTTCCATATAATCTGCGCGAGCAGAGCTAAAAAGGTTATTCGATATTTCGATCGACTCTTTTAAGGCATTCACTTCCTGTGCCTTGAGATCATAGCTCTTGTCCAGATTGTTGATGTTGGAGATTTGGTTCGCTACTTCCATGTACGCGTTGAGAATGGTTTGCTCATAATTGTATACTGCTTGGAGCTGCTTTGCACTTGCGGTAAAGTACAAGGCTTTAATGGCCTTTCGATTAATTATAGGCGCCATCAAATCACCAGTTAGCGAGTAGATCAACGATTCAGGTGTTTTAATTAAATAGCTCGGGTCGAATGCGCGAAAACCCACGCCAGCGTTGATACCAATAGAAGGATAAAATTCTGCCTTGGCCACTTTAATATCAAGCTTCGATGCGGCAAGTTCGAATTCTGCCTGGCGAACGTCTGGTCGGTTTTCGAGCAACTGCGCCGGAACACCTGCAAAAATGTTTGGAGGCAGCATGTTGGTAAAGTTTTGCGAATTGCGCTCAATCCTTTGCGGAAACCGCCCGACCAAAAAGTTAATCTGATTTTCGGTTTCTGCTATCCGTTGCTCAATGCTAAACTGCGTACTTCTGGTATTGAATACTTGGGCTTCAAATCGCCTTACCGCGAGCTCCGTTACACGCACCGACTCCTTTTGCAACCGGACAATGGCAAGCGCGTTGCTTTGAATTGCGATATTCTGCTTTAATATTTCCAATTGACTATCTAAAGCGAGCAATTCATAGTAAGAATTAGCAATTTCGGCCACCAGATTGGTCACCATAAAATTTTGCCCTTCTATGCTCCCGAGATAACGAGCCACTGCGGCTTTTTTGGCATTTCGCAACTTTTTCCAAACGTCTATTTCCCACGTGGCATAGGCTCCAAATTGGAAATCGGGCAGTGGGTCGGGGAAAGCCTGCCCTGAGCGAATGTCGGTATTGGCATCATTGGCTCCCTGGCTGGTATATCGACCCACTTTTTCAGTTCCGGCACCTGCGCCAACGCCCACAAAGGGAAGGTATTCCGCTTTCCGCGACATTACTTCGCTGCGTGCGATTTCAATCTCTTGGATCGCGATATGGAGCTCCCTGTTATTGATCAAGGCAGTATCGATTAAAGCCAGCAGAAATGGATCGGAGAAATATTCCTTCCAAATTTTTGTGGCGTCATTTAGCGTGTCAGTCGAAGCTCCATAACTCCCCGGAGTTCGGTCGTTGGCATTTTTTTCTATGATAGCAGGCGTGCAACCAACGGCAAAAAGGGCTATGGTAAGAGTCCATAACCGGATAATTGATTTAATTTTCATAAGGTTAAAGCATGTTTTCTGTTAAGGGAGTTTCGTACTCACCCTTGATTAGTTTTCTTCCTTCGGCCATAGAGCCGAAAATATAATATAGACCGGGCACTACGATCACCCCGAAAATGGTTCCGAATAACATTCCGCCCAATGCCGAAGCCCCAATAGTTTGATTGCCGATGGCACCCGCTCCCGATGCTACGATAAGTGGTATAAGCCCTGCAATGAAGGCGAAGGAAGTCATTAAAATAGGGCGGAAGCGCACCCTGGCACCTTCAATCGCCGAATCGAGAATGGTAGCACCTTGCTGGTGTTTTTGTACAGCAAATTCCACAATTAGTACCGCATTTTTGCCCAAAAGACCCACAAGCATGATCAAGCCGATTTGCGCGTAAATATCATTGTCGAGCCCCATCATTTTGAGCAAAAAGAATGACCCAAATACACCAACCGGCAGAGAGAAAATAACCGCAAGCGGAATAATGAAACTCTCGTATTGCGCAGCTAAAACAAAATAAACAAACGCTAATACGATTAGGAAGACATAGAGTGCTTCATTGCCTCGATTAGATTCGTCGTACGACAATCCTTCCCAGGCTATATCATACCCCGTGGGTAGCGTTTCGGCAGCCACTTCGCGTATTGCAGCTATGGCATCGGCAGTAGTAAATCCTTCGCCCGGTAGCCCGCGAATTGCTGCGGAATTGTACATGTTGTAGCGGGTAATTTCGTTGGGGCCCTGCGTTTTCTTCATTGTCATAAATGCGGAGTACGGCACCATTTCTCCTTGATCGTTTTTCACAAAGAGATCTAGAATGTCGGAAGGCAACCTTCGAAATTCAGGGCTTGATTGCACATATACCTTGAAAAAACGTCCGAATTTGATAAATCCTTGCTCATAAGTACTCCCAATTAGAATATTTAGATTCTCCATTGCCTTGCCGATAGAAACTCCTTTTTGCATCGCAAGGTCATTATCTATTTCCAGCTCGTATTGTGGGTAATTGGCGGCGAAGAATGTAAACAATCCATCTAACTCGGGCCGTTCGCCCAAATCGGTCATGAATTGCTTATTAACCAAGTCGAAATCCTGATAGTCGGTTTCCGTATTTTTGTCCAGTAGGCGCATTGAAAAGCCACCTGATGAGCCAAATCCGGGAATGGCTGGCGGCTCAAAAAACTCTACTATTGCGCCGAGGCCCTGCGCTTTTTCTTCCAGTTCTTCCATTATCTCTTTTACATCTTTCTCCCGTTCAGACCAAGGTTTTAAGTTTATTAGGCAGGTTCCTGCATTCGACCCTCGGCCTTCTGTCATTATCTCATAACCCGCAAGCGATGAGACCGATTCCACGCCGTCCACGTCTTCACAAATCTTTTGAAGTTCTTGCGATACTTGATTGGTGCGCTCTAGCGTTGCGCCGGGTGGGGTTTGAATTATTGCGTAGATAGTGCCTTGATCCTCGCTTGGGATAAACCCGGAAGGAAGAATCTGAGCTTCGAAAATAATTCCTAATCCAAATAGCAGGACAATTCCAAAGGTCACCACCTTCCGGCTTACAATCGATTTAAGCAGTGCCACGTATCGACCAGTGAGTTTCTCAAAACCGCTGTTAAATCCGTCGAGCGCACGATTTAGTACGTTTTGCTTCTTCACCTTACCGTGATTGTTCTTCAAAAGCATGGCACAGAGCACAGGTGTGAGCGTTAGCGCAATTAAGGCTGAAATAATGATCGAACTCGCCATGGTAATTGAAAACTGACGGTAAAAAGTACCAACCGGCCCGCTCATGAACGATATGGGTAAAAACACCGATACCATAACCGCAGTAATTGCGATTATGGCGCCAGATATTTCACCCATCACTTTTTTCACCGCCTTGTATGGTGAAAGGTTTTCTTCTTCCATTTTTGCGTGTACCGCTTCCACCACCACAATGGCATCGTCTACTACGATTCCGATAGCTAAAACCAAGGCAAAAAGTGTAACTAAATTGATAGACAACCCGAAAAACTGAATGACGAAAAAGGCGCCAATGAGCGATACCGGAACCGCCAAAATTGGGATAAGGGTTGATCGCCAATCGCCGAGAAATATGAATACAACCAGCGCCACTAACAAGAATGCATCGCGCAGTGTGTGAACCACTTGCTCAATCGAAGCATTGAGAAATTGCGACACATCATAGCTTATTTTATAATCAACTCCCGGAGGAAAGGATTCCTTCATCTCTTCCAACTTCGTCTTCACTTCGGCAATTACATCGCTGGCATTGCTTCCATAATTCTGTTTTAACACGATGGCCGCCGATGGCTGTCCATCCAGGTTGGAATAAATGTCGAAGAATTCACTTCCCAATTCAGCCTTCCCAATATCGCGCAGGTGAATACTTTCTCCGTCCGAATTAGCGCGAATTATGATGCCCTCGTACTCTTCGGGTTTATTGTAACGGCCCTTATAGGTGAGCACATATTCGAGCGATTGGGCTGAGATGCCAGAGCTCTGACCGATCCTGCCTGGACGACCAATAATGCTTTGCTCGCCTAAAGCTTCCATTACTTCGTCGATCGAAATATTATAGGCACGCATGCGGTCAGGATTGAGCCAGATACGCATGGCATACGTGCGGCTTCCAAGTATTTGAGTACGCGCCACGCCCTTAATTCGATTGATCTCCGGAATCATCTTTACACTGGCATAGTTGTAAAGGAATTTTTCGTCGATATTTTCATCTTTCGAGTATAAGTTGACGTACATCAACATACTCGGCTGGATCGGGGTGATGATAACTCCTTCTCGCTGCACCAATTCGGGAAGAAGCGGCATCACCTGGTCAACTCTTGTCTTGACGCGAATTACCGCTTCGTTGGGGTCGGTATCCGGATCGAAAATAATATTCAAAGTTGCTTCTCCTGCGCTCGTAGCATCGGTAGCCATATAGCGCATTCCTTGCACGCCATTTATAGCGTTTTCCAAGGTTATGAGCGTAGATTTAACCAATACATCGGCACTGGAGCCCGGGTAGGCTATAAAAATACTGATGGTGGTAGGGGCAATTTGTGGAAATTGCGAAATCGGTAGTTGCTTAATTGCCAAAGTGCCTATAAATACAATGACAATCGAAATGACGATCGCAAATACAGGTCGGTGAATGATCTTGCTGAACATATGCTTTGCTTTTTTGGAAACTGATTATTCAGCGTAGAGATTTAGATGGGTGATGACTGAGTCGGCATTGACCAGCCGGTATTCAATTTTGTCGTTTTCCTTAACTAATCGAATACCGTCCAGTAGTATTTTGTCGCCTTCTGAGAGTCCCGTTGCCACTGCAAAAAGATGGGGCATTTCGGCGGCAGCGGTAATGAGCCGCGACTTTACAACGTGTTCGTCGTTTATGACGAAAACATATTTTTTATCGAGTACTTCAAAGGTGGATTTTTGCGGAATAAGTAAGGTATTATTTAAGGGTACCGCTACTTCGATGTTTCCAGTTTCACCGTGCCTTAAAATTCCCTTAGGATTGGGAAAGGTGGCACGAAACGAAATATTTCCAGTCTCATTATTAAAATCGGCTTCTATAGTTTCTACTACACCTCCGTAGTCAAAAGCTTTGCCATTGGCCATTTTGAGCGTCACCTTCATGAGGCTGTCCTTCCGCACCTGGGTTATATAGTCGAGGTATTCGGTTTCGGGCACATTAAAGTAAACCCACATTTTACTATTGTCGGAAAGGGTAGTGAGCAGATCGCCCTCATCTACCAAACTCCCCACTCTTACTTGGAAACGATCTATTATGCCATCGAAGGGAGCACGTATTTCGGTAAAGCTCAAATGCACTTGCGCCAAGACAAGCTCAGCTTTTGCCTTTTCAAATTTCGCTTCAGCCATAGCAAGTTCGTTTGGGGCTACTACATTGCTATCAGCGAGCTTTTTGGTATTTTGATATTCGATTTCTGCAAACCTTGCATCAGCCTTAGATTTGAGCATTTCTGCTTCGTAAAGTTTGGGCATGATCTGAAATAAAAGTTGTCCCTTCTTTACAAATTGGCCCTCATCGACGTAAATCATTTCGAGAAAACCGCGCTCTTGCGAACGGAGCTCTATATGGCTGATCGACTTGATCTGCGCGACATAAGCTTGGCTTATTGCTGTGTCTTTTCTCACAGGTGTAGTCACGTAAAAGTTATTTTCCTTATGGTGATGTTCGGTGTGGTGATCGGCACAACCAGACGTATAAAGTATTATGGCAATGCCAATAACCGTGAATGAGCTATTCATTGATATTTGTTTGAATGAGATAAAAGGTGGGGAGGGAAATACCGAAATCTGACAATCGCACGTGGATTATAAACCGCGCACTAAAAACACAAAATCGATAAAATAAAATCCAAAACAGGTCGCTAAAAGCGCCGGAAGATTAAATCAAATCCGCAGATCGCAGATGGAGAGGTAAATTGCCTCAGAAGGGGAAGAGTGCCAAATTAATTGACAAACGGATATGCGTACTAGACATCTTAAGGATGCGTAAGCTTCAATTCCCTTAAAATAAGCTGGGAATAGTGAACTATTTGACGAGCGAACGAGAACGGGAGCTGCTAATTCGTCTTCTTTGACTTCGCTCTCTGTAGCTATGAGCAAGCATTCTTTCCCTTGGATTTCCGAATTCGAATCGGCGTTCAAAGCTCCGGAAAATTGGAAGTTCCCAGTAGAAGAAAATGACGCAGAATTAGCCGAACTATTAATTGCTGCTACTTTATGGTGCTTGTGCTGATCGACTTGTAAAAGTTTCCCGCACAACAGAATCAAGCAAAGAATTGGAAGATATTTTAGAAATATCTGCTTCATGTATCGAACAAAAGTACGCCGGACTTTCTGGTTGGTTCAATTTAATCTCATAATTATTTGTTATTTTTTCTGCTATCGCCCGCTTTTGCCATCTCTGCGTAGGAGATATGCTCAGATTTGAACGATGAGTTATCTAATAGAACTTTCGGAACGATTCCTTAAAGTGATTTTAAATGGCAACTGGATCGCCAAATACAAATTTCAAGGATTAGCTTGCGGATTTGGATTTGAAAACCGCTACGGTAAAAGTAGGTGATCTCAATACCATCGCGGCGCCCACGTTCCACATCAACTACTACATCGCAGGGGTGCTCCAATTGCTACAAGGCGGAAAGCTCGAAATTCGCGATCAATTCAGCTTCGACTTACCGCTTATTAAAACTCAATCCGATTGGGAAAGGCTAAGAGCCCAACTTTGGAATAATGCCGGGCTTTTTGCCCTGGCTCTAGAGCGAGTGAATGCGGAAGACTTCGGTGCTCCTTTTGTCGACCCCCAGGTACGGAACTTACGAGCGCAACATAAACGGCATGATCGAGCATGCATACTACCATTTGGGGCAATTGGTATTGATTAAAAAACTACTCCAGTCTAAAGAATAATTACTTCGGCTCTTTGAAAAACAGTTCTACTCTTCGGTTTTTGGCTCGTCCCTCGTCGGTGTAATTCGTACCTAAAGGTCGTGATTTCCCAAAGCCAAGCGTTTGAACGCGTGCCGGATCCATTCCTTGTATCACCATAAATTCCTTTACAGATGCAGCGCGCTGCTCACTCAACACTTGGTTGTACGACTCACTACCAACGGCGTCAGTATGCCCTTCGATACGTAAATTGAGTTCGGGGTATTTATCGAGTAGCTCTGCAGCGTCATCCAACACATCAAGGTATTTTTTTGAAATAGCATATTTGTCGAAATCAAAATAAACGAATCGAATATTCGTAGACTCTGCCGTCAATTCTTCCTTCGTCATGGTGCGCAAATCGCGGTCGGTTTTAGTTCCATCCTTGGTTTCGATTATCAGTACAGGTTCCGATATGTCGATCGGCATGGTTTCTACTAAGGGCAAGCTATCTACTTCCTGACTTTCCAATTCGATTTCCGCTATTTTGCAATAATAAATATCGGCCAATGAGTCATTCCTATTGCTTGTGAAATAGGCTTCGCCACTTGGAGTGATCATAAAATAGGCGTCGAATCCGGTCGAATTCACTCCAGATAATTCTTTGGGCGACGTCCAGCTTTTCCAAGTTTCGTCAAGCTTTTTGGTGTAATAAATAGTGTAATCGAAAAGATCGGAAGCTTTATTTCTTGCGAAAAAAAGAAGCCCCCGTGTAGAATCATAGAATGGGCTTATCTCGTCGTTTAGGCTGTTGATGGTTGCCCCCAGCGATTTTGGAGCCGACCACGATGCACCCCTGTCTGCGGAGGTGCTCACAAATAGATCGTTTCCTATGGTATCGCCTTGAAGGGGAACGGTCCAAAGCATGAAGTCTTCGGCCGGACTAACGTAGGCACTGTAGAAATGGCCAAAAATTTTAGATTCGGGTACAAGAACGGCTACTGGAGCAGACCACTTTGCGCTGGCTTCATTCCAATCGCTAATACTTATCCCTGGCATCTCACCCTTTTTGTCTTTTTGTTGGTTGAGCAGATACAAGCGCTTTCCATCTCGGCATATTCCGAGCACTACGTCATTGCCTTTCGAATTTAAAGGTACGGCAGAGTGATTGGCCCGCGACCATACTGCGCCGGCTCCCGAGCTACTCCAAATATCTTGGCCTCCATTTTTGCCTCCAAGATTTCCAGCGTCGAATGTCCGGGCAAAATAAATTATTTTCCCGTCTGCGCTTAGCAACGGTAGGCTTTCTTCGGCCTTGCTATTTACGTTTTCACCAAGTTTTTCCGGTTTGGTAAATTGCAAGGTATCGGTGTCGCTCGATATTTGGGCGGTTAAGCCAAATGAAATCGACAGCGCGAGTAGGATGCTGGTAGATATTTTACGTGTCATGAGCTCCTATTATTTGCGGTTAAATTGAAATCCGAGTACTACCTCGTGGCTTCCACTGCTCAAATCGTTAATTTGGGAAGTGACGTAATCATAGGAGTATCCCAACTTGATCCAGTCATTAATAAATATTCCAGCCATAGCACTCACTGCGTCTTGGTTTCGAAAGGAAGCTCCTACCCAAAATCGCTGATACAGATCGGCCCGGATGTTTAAATCGAAACTAAGGGGAGCTGGTCCGAGGATTTTAAAAAAGACGCTTGGCGTGAGATCGAAGTTCTCGTTAATCGGAAAAGCATAGCCCACCGTTGCAAAATGGTGGACGGCTAACTTTGCTTCACTAAAATTTTCGGCGGTCGATTCGTTGCCGAGATTTATCTCGTTCTGAGCGATCTGATAGATGGAATAGCCCACAAACGCTCGTTTACTGTAAAAATACAGTCCCGCATTGATGTCGAAAAGGTTGGATTGGGTGCCGTTCTTAATGAAATCATTGTAGGTATTGTCGGAAGGGTTTTCTAGAATAACTTGATTGGTTCCGAAATTCAACCCATACCAACCAAGGCTTGTTCCTGCGGCGAGGTAGTATTTGTCGCCGATGGGGTGGTGATAAGAATAAGAAGCCATGAAAGAGCTGCGCTCAAAAAGCCCGTATTCATCTCGGGCGACCAATCCACCGACAACGTGTTTCGCTTTCCGCTCTACAACAGTGGAATTCTGTAACAAAGCTTTATTACTGATCGGAATGGAGTAGCGCGAACCAGTAACTTCGGGTTTCTTACCTAGATTCACAGTGCCGCTCAAATAGTAAGTCTGTGGTGCGCCGTCGAAGCCCGTCCACTGCTGGCGGAAGCCGAGATTGATATCCACATCTTCGTGCAAACTTGAAGCCGCCGGATTTACCACGTACATGTTTTGCATGTATTGGCTGTATTGCGGCAACTGTTGCGCCTTTAAACCGGCCACGCTGCCAAGCAGAATTCCTAAACTCAATGATAGTTTTCCCTTCATGGCTTAGCGTATAATATTAACGGTTCCATTCAAATTTTCAATTCCGGCAGTATTATACTTAACCAGGTAATAATAGGAGCCGGTGGGCAGCTCCTTATCTTCGTGCTTTCCATTCCAGGGCTCCCGGTAACCATCTGAATTAAAGACTTCGCCCCCCCAACGGTTGTATATCCAAACCTGAGCCAACGGATAGTTTTCGATTCCTGGAATATTCCAAACATCGTTCACCCCATCGCCATCGGGAGTGATGGTATTTGGGATCTCCCGAAATACGCGTACCAAGACCGAATCGGTTTTAATACAGCCCAAATCAGTGGTAAAGCTTACGGTGTAAAGAGTGTTTTCGCTTGGAGAAGCTACTGGGTTGGCGCAGGTTACGCAGCTTAAACCTGTTTCGGGTTGCCATAGAAAGCTGCCATCAGACGGACTAAAAGCGGTTATGATTTGAACGCTTCCGCCAAAATTGATCAATCGATCGGGGCCAGCTTCGATTGCTACACCGGGTTCTACGATCACGTTTACCGTATCGCTGGTTATCGCGCAGCCATTGCCAGGATCGATCGACCAAACAAATGTATTGGTTCCGCTGGTTAAGTTACTCAATGCCGTATTCGGAATGTTGGAGTCGGATAGGTTTGCCATGCTACCGGCTATCTGAGTCCAAGTGCCTGATGCAAATTCAGGATTGCTTCCTTGAAGTGTTGTTTCCGTTTCATCACAAATGTTTTGATCCGGTCCAGCATCGGCTTGCGGCGCATTTTGCAACACTGTGATCGTGTACAAGCAGCTAATATTATTACCTGCTAAGTCGGTAGCTTCAAAGCTCAATACATTATCTCCAACAGTAAATAGCGAGCCACTGGTTGGCCCGGCTGTTTGAAGCACACTGGCTATGCCGCAATTATCGACCGCATCGGGCAATTCAAAAATTGGATTGGTTTCACAGGTTTCAAAAGATGCCGGACAGCTTATTACAGGGGCTTGCTGATCGACAACAACGAGCTGCGTTTCACAGGTGCTCGTATTTCCGGAGGGATCTACCGCTTCGAAAGTCAAGGTATAGGTTCCCACAGGTAGCTCAGAACCGCTCATTGGTCCAGAAATTTGGCTTGCAATAGCTGAGCAATTATCGATGGCTAATGGGATTTCAAAATCAACGACAGCCGAGCATCCACCTTCGGTTGCGGTAAATTCTAAATTCGGCGGGCAATTCGCAAACATTGGCGGCAGATCGTCGATTACCGTTATGGTAAAATTGCAGGTAGAAGTAATCCCTGTTGCGTCGGTAACTGTAAAGCCAAATGCCGTTTCGCCTAAAGGCAGCGTTGCGCCGGAATTGGGGCCAAGGGTTTGAACAACACTTACCGCCCCATCACAATTATCAAAAGCCAAAAGGGGATCGAACGTGTAAATGGCTCCACAAAGCGATTCGGGAGCTTCGATGGTAGCGCTCGATGGACAGTTCGTAAATACAGGCCCTTGGTTATCGATCACCGTTACATTGAAGCTGCATGTGGCCGTATTTCCAGAAGCATCTTCGGCCTGATAAGTCACTAAGGTGTTACCGATGGGGAAGCTCGCTCCAGTATTTAATCCTTCTAGGAGCGCAAGCGTAGGATTGCCGCAATTATCGGCCGCCGTGGGCAAATTATAATTTACTGCGACAGTACAGATCCCCTGATCCGTATTCACCGTGATATCCGCAGGGCAAATTATGGTGGGGGCTACGTCTTCGCTAATGCTGATGGTAAAGGTGCAAGTCGTGCTATTCCCATTTTCGTCGGTTACAGTAAATGATACGTTATTTACTCCTATAGGAAAAGCGCTGCCAGAAGTTAAGCCGGCAGTTTGAACGATTGACGCGATACCGCAATTATCCGTTGCCGCTAGTGTGGCAAAGCTTACCACGCTGCTGCAAGCTCCGCCGAGCGTTAGAATTACAATATCGCCTGGACACGTTATCCCAGGGCTTTCGTTGTCTTCAACTATTATTTCGAATGAGCATAGCACAGTATTACCAGCGCCGTCAACGATTTCATATTCGATGGTTTTGGAACCGACAATCAACACGGATCCTGAGAGTGGCCCCAGTATTTGGGTTACGGTCAAACCACCAGGGCAATTGTCCGAAGCGGCTGGGTCTGGGAAAACCACAGTGGCTTCGCATAGACCGGGGTCTGTACTCACAGTGATGGTAGCAGGGCATTCGACGGAGGGCGCTTCGCCATCGGCAACGGTAACATTAAAGGTACAGGAAGCAGTATTTCCGCTGGCATCGGTGGCTGTATAAGTTATTGGAGTAATTCCGACTGGGAAGAAAGCGGCGCTGGGTAAACCGGAACTAAGCTCCGCAATGACACCTGGACAATTGTCGGTCGCGGTGGGGGTCTGATAGCTTACGATTGCCCCGCATTGACCTGCATCGTTGGTCACCGCAATATCTGCAGGGCAATTGAGTTGGGGGGCAGTGCTTTCCGTCACTGAGATATTAAAGGAACAGTCCACTGAATTTCCCGACTGATCGATGGCAGTGAAAGAAACCGTGTAATTGCCTACGGTCAAAGTAGATCCAGAAGTGGGGCCTGCTGTTTGCGTTATTGCGATTATCGAGCAATTGTCGGTAGCTGTGGTAGGAGCAAAATTTACGATCGTTTCACAAGTTCCATCAATAATTTCGAGAATGATATCGCTGGGGCATGTGATTGATGGATCTTCGGCATCTACTACCACCACTTCAAAACTACAGGTTGCAACATTCCCGGAAAGGTCAACCACTTCATAACTTTCGGTGGTAGTACCTACTGGAAATACACTACCGCTGCCTAATCCAACTGTTTGTGTCAAAGATGCAATCCCACAATTATCATTCACATCGGGAATAGGGTAACTTACTGTTGCTCCGCAAAATCCAGCATCAGCATTAACCGAAATGGCTGCAGGGCAATCGATGGTTGGCGGTACGGCGTCGATCACCAGTACATTGTAATTGCAAGTTGCACTGTTGCCATAAAGGTCTGTGGCTGTAAAGCCCACTGATGTAGTTCCTATTGGGAAAATCGACCCACTCGCAGGGCCTTCTGTCTGCACAATGGTCACCGTAGAGCAGGAATCCGAAGCGGCGGGCACGATTAAGGTTACGGCTACTTCGCAGGCACCGGGGCTCGCTATCACGGAAAGGTCGACTGGGCATACGATTACTGGCACCGAAGCCTCGTTTACCGTGAGTATAAAATCGCAGTTTGATGTATTACCCGCTGCATCGCTCGCTTGGATTGTAACGGTGTAAATACCCGCCGATACTACCGATCCGCTTGTTGGTCCAGCCACGGTGCTGAAAGTAGTACCCGGACAATTATCGGTTATAGTGGAACTGGGATAATTCACTATCGCCGAACAATCCCCATCGGGAATCGTGAAACTAAAATCGGCGGGACAGGTTATTACGGGGGCTTCTGTATCGATCACCACCACATTGAAAATGCAGGTTGCAGTATTGCCTTCGTCATCCGTAGATGTGAATGTCACGGGCGTGCTGCCTAGCGGGAAAATGCTGCCGCTTAATGGCCCTGCTGTTTGAATAACATTTACGGTATTGCAATTATCGGTGGCAGTTGGATCAGAAAAGGTGACCACTGCACTGCAACTTCCTACTTCATTTGCCACATTAATATTGCCCGGACAATCGAACACGGGGCTTTCTTGATCGACTACAATTACATTATAAGAGCAACTACTGTTATTTCCATCGGGATCGGTCGCCGTAAAACTCACCAATGTGCTACCGATGGGAAAGGTTGAACCGCTTGATGGGCCGCCTGTTTGACTCACCGTGACTGACGTAGAACAGGAGTCAGTAGCGGTAGGCGTTGGAAGGATTACCGCGGCGTCGCAAGAGCCCAAGTCAGTGGGCAAAATTAAATCGGCCGGACAATTGATAACGGGTGCGGAAGTCTCGGTTACAGTAATTTGAAAATCACAATTTGCCGTATTTCCAGCGGCATCTTCTGCTTCAATTGTTACGGTGTAAACTCCAGCGCTCAAAACGGAACCGCTCGCTGGCCCTGCCGTAACAATGAATGTAGCCCCTGGACAATTATCAGTGACCACGGCGTCGGGATAGGTTACCACTGCTGAGCAATTGCTATTGGGAATTGAAAAAGAAAAGTCGCCCGGGCATGTAATCGTTGGTGCTTCAGCATCGACCACTTCTACTTCAAAAGTGCACAGCGCCTGATTACCAGCGGCATCGGTAGCGGTAAATTCCATGAATGTCGTTCCAACGGGAAAAGATCCACCGATTGGCAGTCCACCGGTTTGAGAAACAGATACTCCCGGACAATTGTCGAATACACTGGCTCCAGCAAAATTGAGAATGGCAGCGCAATCTCCAGGATCGGAATTGGCAATAACCCCGGGGAGACAATCTAAGGTCGGAAGCTCAGAGTCGACCACTGTCACTAAGAAGCTGCAGGATGTTGTATTGCCAAATGCGTCGGTTACTTCGTACGTTTCGGTAGATGTGCCAACGGGAAAAAAACCTCCCGATCCGAATCCGGAAATTATTGCGGTTGAAGCTCCTGGGCAGTTGTCGGTTCCAATTGGAGAAGTATATGTAACTGTGGCTCCACACTGACCTGGCTCGTTGGAAATGGTAATGTCGGCTGGGCAAATTATAGTAGGTGGGTCAGTTTCAACCACCGTTACGTTGTAGCTGCAAGTGGCGCTATTGCCAGCGGCATCTGTTCCCGTAAATGTTACGATGGTTGTACCGGCAGGAAACTCACCGCCACTGGGAAGGCCGCCAGTTTGGGAAACGGTTGCTCCGGGGCAATTGTCGGTAATGGAAGGCTGGGGCAGCATCACTACTGCCGTGCAAGCCGTTGGGATTGGGTTGTTAATCGTTAAATCGCCAGGGCAAGTAAGCACTGGAGGAATCGCATCGGTGATGGTGACGTTGAAGGTGCAACTCGCCGTATTGCCCGCAAGGTCGGTAACGGTATAATTTACAGGTGTTATGCCTACTGGAAAACTCGCACCGGAAGCCAATCCGCTCGTTAGATTAGTAATGGAAGGACCGCATGCGTCGCTTCCGACTGGTGCCGTATAATTTACAATACGGCTGCAACCGCTTACCACATCAAGCGAAATATTGGCTGGGCAAGTAATAGTCGGGACTGTAATATCAATTACAATCACCTTGATCCGACAGAAAGCCACATTTCCCGATATGTCGAGTGCACGGAAAGTTAAGTTGTTTTCCCCGACGGGAAAGGTTGATCCGCTGGGCAAGCCTGCGGTTTGGACGTTGTTTAGCAGGGTGCAATTGTCGGTGGCTGGGGGAATTGAAAAAAAGACTACAGCCGAGCATTGCCCGGGATCGCTGTTAACAATGATATCTGGAGGGCAGATATAGGTGGGAATCTGTGAGTCGTTCACCGTGATGAAGAAGGTACAACTATTTGACTGGCCTTCGTTATTGGTCACGGTGTAAATAATTTCTGTAACGCCTACATCAAATGGAGAACCCGAAGGCAAGCCCTGTGTGAGTGTAGTAGTAATGCCCGTGCCGCTGCCAGTGCCTACAGGAGGTGTAAAATTTACGATAGCGCTGCATTGATCTATGTCATTACCTACGGTGATGTTGGCCGGACAAGTAATGCTCAGTTGGGCTTTGGCAAGACTGGATGCGCCCAGGAGAGCAATAAATCCCAAAAGGAATTTAACCGTTGTAAATTGGCGATGTGATCGGTTCATGGGCGACGAAGTTTGACCTCTGATGAGACTCAAATATATTGGATTGCCCAAGAGGTTATTGATAAAGCATCACAAACTTATCAATAGCGATTGTTTAAGATTTCCCACCTTTTTCTTGCTCGTTATTAGCTAGTTCGGTAAGGGTATGCCCGCATTGGTGGCAGTTTTTCGAATTATAGAGGTGGCTTTCCATACCGCAAGCCGGGCAAATTAGGGCGGGATCGATGCGCGATACTTTTCCAACTTCTTTATAAATTTCCGCACCCACAATTCCTGTCGGAATAGCTATAATGGCGTAACCCAATAGCATGATGATGGAAGCCGCGAATTGACCAACCACCGTTTGTGGAGTAATGTCGCCAAAGCCTACAGTGGTGAGCGTTACAATAGCCCAATATATAGAAAGGGGAATGCTGTGAAAGCCATTTTCGCTCCCTTCGATCAAATACATTAAAGTACCGAATATGAAAACCAGGATGAGCAAGAATAAAAAGAAGACAATGATTTTATAGCGGCTCGATTTCAGCGCTTTGCCGAGCACCTGGGCCTCACTCACAAAGTGCACGAGCTTCAAAATCCTAAAAACCCGTAGTAAACGTAAGGCCCGCACAATGGCTAAACCTTGCGCCCCTACCACTACCAAGCTTAGGTAGCTGGGAAGGATCGCAACGAGGTCGATAATTCCAAAAAAACTCAAAATATATTGGCGCGGACGCGACACTACAGCAACCCGCGCGATGTATTCCACTGTGAAGAAGGCTGTAACAATCCACTCAATGGTTCGCAACTCTTTTCCATAGCGATCATTGATGGTATTGACGCTTTCGAGCATTACGGCAAGCACACTCACTAAAATTAAAAGGAGAAGCACCACGTCAAAGAGTTTACCCGCGGGGGTATCGGTGCCGAAAATGATGGTAAACAATTTCTTCCGGAAAGAGCCGGCTTTAAACCGTTTTAATTCATCTCCATACTTTTCGTCGCTGTATGAACCTCTACTTTTCTCGGATTTACCCATAATTGATTATGCCATGGCTCGATTTAGCCCGCCACTAATATCGGTAGCATAATTGGCATTGGTAATATTTGGAAGCCTTGGATTCATAATTGCAAACCAAATGGGCGGGACTAAACATAGCAGCAGCATACCGGGATAACCCGTGGGCATCTGTGGACTTTGATCGTGGTGCTCGAGAATTTGGTAGTGCTTGGTGGGTTGAAAATGATGATCACTATGGCGCGATAATTCAAACAAAAGCGTGCGGCCGATATGATGATTTGAGTTCCACGAATGAATCGGAAGCGTTTTCTCGTAGCGATGCTCGCTTACTTTGCCGCGGCGCAGACCGTAATGCTCAATGTAGTTTACCGTTTCTAAAAGTAAAAAGCCGATGATTGCAGCAGCTGTGAACCAAAGAGCTGATTTCCAACCAAAAAATAGAACGATTGCCGCCCAGAAAATCAGCTGAATCAAAGTGTATTGAACCATGTGGCTTTTCACTCCAAATGGATTTTTACCCGCCCTACTGATTCTTTTTGACTCAATGCTCCATGCCGATCGGTAACTCCCAATCACAGAACGAATCCAAAAAGCATAGATAGTTTCACCCCGGCGAGCTGAAGCAGGGTCTTCGTGGGTCGAAACATTTTTATGATGCCCTTGATTGTGCTCTATATAAAAGTGCATGTAAGCGGCAGGCAGCAATAAACCCAAGGCCAATAATCGCTCACTACGCTTATTTCGGTGACCTAACTCATGCGCAACATTGATACCTAAGCCGCCCAAAATAATGCCGAGTGAAATGGTCAGCCCGATTTTTTCCCACCATACGAAGCTATTCCCTTGCAGCGCTACCAAGTATGCTACTATGCTACAATAGATTACGGGTAGTACGAGATAAAGCATGGCATCATAACTTCGGGTTCTTTTTCGTAGCTCTGTCTCGGCAGCGTCAATGTTTGCAGCACTGGGCTTGAAGAGCAATTCTACAAAAGGCACTACCCCAAAGGCAAACAGCAAAGAGCCGAAGGTGAGCCAGCCGCCAGCTTGAAGTCCAACGATGAAGAGGGCGGGAATTATAAAAACGAGTCCATATTTTAAGAAACGCATATCACCAATATTTTCGTGAATTTACAAAACAATCTTTTTGACTCCAGCAGATTTTTTTGCGTTAGCTTGAACTTTTTTAAAAGAAGCTGGTTTTACCTTCATCAATTAAATGCTGGTTGATAGGTTAGTTTAATAGTAGCGAAACAAAAGAGGCTCTTGTAGCCTCTTTTGTGATTTAATGCTGAAAGGAACTGAGCCAAGCAAATTGATCGCGAATAATACTTTCCTTGTTTTCCCCCACAAATTTTAAATAGGTTTCGGCCACCGCGGAAAATTTCTTTTGTTCGAGCCAGATGAGTTGCCACACGGAGGCAACGGGTAACCCATCGATTGGAATTATCTGCAATCGCCCGCTTTGTAATTCATCGCGGATGCCGATAAGCGGCATAATGGAATAACCCAAACCGGCTAGAATGGCCTGCTTTACCGCTTCATTTGTGGCGAGCTCCATCGTTTTCCGCAGGTGGATTCCTTGTTTTACCAAAAATTCTTCCATGGTCAGTCGCGTGCCCGAGCCGCTTTCGCGAAAAATCATTGGCAATTCCTTCAGCAGACCCAAGTCGCTGCGTTTGGAATCTGGCAACTTATCGCCTACTAAATACAGTTGATTGGCCATGAGCGGTATGTTCGAAATACGCAAGCCGACTGGCAAAATCGAAACCAAGGCAAAATCTACTTTGTTTTCAACGAGACTCTCTATCACCTGGCTTTTGTTGGTTACGTCCATCACCAATTCCACTCCAGGATTGCGATGCATGAAATCGGTGAGAAAATAAGGCATCACGTATTTTCCTGTCGAAACTACTGCAAAACGCAGCTTACCCGTAAGTTCGCCCAGACGCCCGCGCTGCAATTGGGCTATTTGGCCGGCTCGTTCGAGTACGGTTTCGGCCATCTCGGCTATCTCCTTGCCAAAATCTGTAAGGTAGATTCTGCGGCCGATCGTTTCGGTCAATGCCCTATCAAATTGTTGTTGGAAGTTCTTAAGTTGTATGGAAACGGCCGGCTGGGTGAGATGCATGCGTTCGGCAGCCTTCGTGATGCTTTCCATCTGTGCTACTTCGTAAAATATGGCCAATTGATGTAGGCTAAAATTCATAGCTTTTGCTTATGTTTTTGATGGCAAATATAAATAGAGATACATGATTTGGCCGTTCTACCTTTGTCAAAACTTTTAAAAACAATAATCGAATCATTCTCTCGCAATGGATATTGATATAATTCTCGAAAACCTGAGTAATCCCGCATTGCTCTTTTTTGTTCTGGGCCTTTTAGCGGTAGGCCTGAAAAGCGATTTGGAAATACCGCCTACTTCATCGCGATTTATCTCCATTTATTTATTGTTCGCCATTGGTTTCAAGGGCGGACAGGAATTGGCCCATAGCCATCTTTCAATCGATATTTTCGCTCAAATAGGATTCGGAATTCTCTTAGCTGTGGTGGTGCCAATTGGTCTGTTCTTTATTCTCCGGCTGAAGCTCAATGTTTGGGATTCGGGTGCAGTAGCGGCAGCTTATGGTTCAATTTCTGCCGTTACTTTTCTCACCGCCGTATCCTTTTTGGAAATTCAGGGGGTAACATTTGGCGGGCATATGGTGGCTATGATGGCACTCATGGAAGCTCCTGCCATTGTGATTGGAATCATGCTTATTCACTTCTTTGACAAGGAAGGACAAACCGGCTCCAGCCTTTCGAAAGTCGTCAAACATGCATTTACTAATGGAAGTGTGCTGCTTATTTTGGGGAGTTTGGTCATCGGATTTCTGGCAAGTGAGAAACAGGCCAGGGGTATTGAGCCCTTTACTACGGATATTTTTAAAGGTTTTCTAGCCATTTTCCTGTTGGATATGGGGATTATCAGCGGTCGAAAACTCAAAGGTTTTTTGCAGAACAGCCGATTTGTGCTCATTTTCGCGATGGTGGTGCCCTTGGTTATAGGTTCGGCGGTGGCTATTCTCACTCAGTGGGTTTCTCCCGATCCCGGCGACCGATTTCTGTTTGCCGTTTTAGCCGCCAGCGCTTCCTACATTGCCGTGCCCGCGACAATGAAAGTGGCCGAGCCGCGAGCCAATCCCGGAATATATTTGCCCATGGCTCTGGCGGTAACCTTTCCGGTAAACATCACTTTGGGCATACCAATCTATTTCGAATTGGTTCGTATTTTTTCGTGATGGTTTGTGAAGTTGGAGACTTCCACCTTTCTTTTCTCCCTACCTTAGCGGCATGCCTATACAAATTGATCGAAACAGGTATCAAAATCTGACGCATCTCGAATTTCTCGCCAAGCAGGTGGTGGAAGGTTTTATAACCGGGATGCACAAAAGTCCCTTTCACGGCTTTTCCGTTGAGTTTGCCGAGCATCGGCTTTACAACACCGGCGAAAGCACTCGCCACCTCGACTGGAAGCTGCTCGCCCGTACCGATAAACTCTTCGTAAAGCGATACGAAGAAGAAACCAATCTGCGCTGTCGAATCCTTTTGGATGTAAGTTCTTCGATGCGCTACCCGGAGATAACTGGCGATGATAAGCACAACAAACTAACTTTTGCCGTTTATGCCGCCGCCGCCCTTACGGAAATGATGCGCATGCAGCGCGACGCCGTGGGACTGACCACTTTTGCCGATGGAGTCAATTTTCATTCCATTGCCAAAAGCACCACGGCCCACCATAAGTACCTTTTTGGACACATGGAAGAAATGCTCAATACGCCAGATCAATCGCAGACTACGGCTGCTGTTCATGCTCTGCATCAAGTCGCAGAGCGTTTGCACCGTCGGTCGTTGGTGGTTATTTTGAGCGATATGTTCGACAATTCCGATCGGCAAGACGAACTTTTTTCGGCACTTCAACACCTGAAATTTAATAAGCACGAAGTAATCATTTTTCATATTTCGGACAAACGTACCGAGCTCGATTTCAATTTCGAAAACCGGCCTTATACCTTTATTGATTCCGAAACTGGGGAACAGGTGAAAGCTCACCCCAACGAAATTAAGGCGACCTATTTAGGCGCCATGCACGAGTTTATGGACAAGCTCAAATTGAAATGTGCTCAATATCAGATAGATTTCATCCCAGCCGATATTAGCGAAGGCTTCAACGAAGTGTTGATGCGCTACCTAATTAAACGGCAAAAGCTTTTTTGAGTCCGATTAACTTGCACCAATCGAAAATTGATTTACTTTTGCAACCGCTTCGACTTAGAAGCATATAGTCGGTCCGGTAGTTCAGTTGGTTAGAATGCCTGCCTGTCACGCAGGAGGTCGCGAGTTCGAGTCTCGTCCGGACCGCAAAAAGCCCCAGATTGGGGCTTTTTTGTTTATATCTGTTTCTGACTGTTCGGCTTTCCGACAGTGCCGGAAATTTGAATCCTTCGAACAAACCCATCTCAAAGTACTTCTATGCCCAATAGTACGATATGCTTAGGTTTCCAGCACTTAAGACGCATAAATTCCTGAAATGCCGCTTAACGGCTTAGAAATTATGTCAAAATTCAGCTCAATTTTCCGCAGACTCGAGCATTCTGATCGCGGAGGTCTATCCGCAACCCTTTCAAATAATCTCCCAACGAAAAACACAATTTTGGTAATAGGATAGATTTTGCTGGCTTTGCCGCCCGTCGAAAGCCAAAGTGATACATCGCCTGAAAATCTAAGTTTGGGTAAAGACTTGGCTATAGATGGGTATGACCCAGTGGCATATTTTAAGCAAAGCAAAGGCGCGAAAGGTAAAAATGAAATCCGCGCCCAACATGCGGGCGCCACCTATTATTTTTCTACCGGGAGCAGCCGGGAAACGTTTAAAAAGAAGCCCGCCAAATACACCCCCGCTTATGGATGTTGGCGCATATATGCAATTGGCGATAGCGGCGATAAGGTTTCGATCAACCCCGAGACATTCAAGATTGTCGATGGCAAGCTCCTACTTTTTTACTATGCCTTTTTTACAAATACACCCGACAACTGGAACAAGGACGAAAAGCACTTTTATGAAAATGCCAATAAAAACCGGAATAAACTGAACAAATAAATAAAGCCCATGCTAAAGCCTTCCATTGTTCCCGCTATCATTGCAGCACTCATCTTACTGCAAACACTCTTTTTCAAATTCAAAGCTAGCCCCGAATCGGTAGCGCTGCTTACTGCGCTTGGAGTAGAGCCTTTCGGCCGGATCGCTACAGGGGTTTTCGAATTAATTGCCGCCGCACTCCTTATTGTCCCCGCCACGCGATTACATGGCGGAATATTTGGCGTCGGCCTTATGTTTGGCGCCACAGCATCACACATTTTTATAGTAAGGGTGGAGTCAAACGGCGATGAAGGTATCCTGTTTGTTTTAGCCTTTTTTGTATTGATTTTCAGCCTTTTGGCTCTCTATTTCAAACGTCCAAAACTGATTAATCTCCGATCGCGAATCTTTCCAAAAGCACTGGGTTAGTTACTTTTTTTTGTACTCAAATAAATTTGGTCGGATGTTTTACTTTTACACCAATACGCTCCGCTAAGAGACGGATATAACCCAGTATGATATACGTACAATTGAATGAGCAGCTTATGGCGCTGCACACCTTGCTTGGGAAGCTAACGGACCATGCATACGAAAATAAGATTTCGATGCTCGGCGATGTCAGCATTGGCCAGCACACCAGACATATTATCGAATTGCTTCAATGCGCCCTGTCGGGCTACGACACCGGGCTGGTCGATTATCAAAATAGGCAGCGGAATTTGCGCTACGAAACCGATCGCTTGTTTGCCCAAGCGGAAATTGACGGAATGATGCGTTTTACAGATCGCCCCGATCGTAGACTCGTTCTTTCGGATCATATGCTGAATGGCGACCGTGTGAGCACCACCTACTGCCGCGAAATTGTTTACAATACGGAGCATATCATTCACCACTTAGCTTTAATAAAGGTGGCGCTGCGGGCTTTAAATTTGGACATTGTAGATGCTAACTTTGGAATGGCCTACGCCACCATTTCCTACCAAGCCCAATGTGCACAGTAATGTACCTTCCCGGGAAATCGGGAAGCACATTGATTTCAAATCGCGACGAAAGTCCAGATCGCAAGCACGCACGCAAGCCTGCATTAATCGCGCAAGCCCACTTATCTTTTCTTGCGCCCATCGATCCGGAAGGCGGCGGCACTTGGATAGCTGCCAATGAAATAGGGGAGGTTCTTATTCTACTCAATGGTGGTTTTGTTTTTCACCAACCGGGTTTGGGTGGATACCGCAAAAGCCGGGGACTCATCGTTACCGAAATGATTGGATCTGGTGTTCTTGAAAAACAATGGTCCGAAATTGAATTAGATCGTATCGAGCCTTTTACCCTTGTGATATTCTCAGGAGGCCAACTTCTACATGCCGTGTGGGATGGTTCAGAAAAACACATTTTCCAAAAGGATTCATCCCAAGGGCATATCTGGTCGTCGGCTACGCTTTATGAGCCCCAAGCCATAATCACTAAAAAAAAGGTCTTCTGCGAAGCTTACGCAAAACATAGCGAGACAAAAGAATTGCTCAGTTATTTATCTGATTTCCGCGACTCAAAAGAAGGATTTTTTATAGCGCGCCCTGGTATGGTCGATACTTTGAGCACAACCATTATCGATCTTCAAAAAACGGAAACGAGCATGGAATACATCGATTATCTGGATGGCTCTGATTCATGGATTCAAATACCGATCGAGCGAAAAGTCTCGTTTCAATCATGAAATTAAAAAGGTTCTTTCGGGTATCGCTCTTGATTTTAGCATCCTTGTTGGTGGTCATTTCCGTATTTGCTCAGTTTGGCCTGAAAATGCGCAAGAGCGATAAAGAAGTACTGGAAACGTTCAGGATAGCGAATGTTCCGCTTGAATTTCGAACTGTCGGAACGGGCGATAATGTAGTGCACTACGCTGTAACCGGCAGCGATACCTTGCCAACCCTGCTATTTGTTCACGGTTCGCCGGGGAGTTGGGATGCCTTTGAAGGCTATTTGCTCGATGCCGACTTGCGAAAGAAATTCCGGATCATTTCGTTGGATCGACCTGGTTTTGGCTACAGCAATTTTGGCGAAGCCCGATCTCTCAAGGAGAATACGGCACTATGTTATCAGGTTTATCAGGCAGAATACATGGGCAAACCTATTCACATTATTGGCCACAGCATTGGCGGTCCGGTAGTTCTCGACTTAGCCCAGACACATTCCGTTGCATTTGCTTCGATTAGCATTTTGGCCGGTAGCATCTCCGGGAAGTATGAAGCTCCCGAAAAATGGCGTTTGCCTTTTGTGGCTGTTCCGCTGCGTTTCTTAGTTCCCGGAGCACTTCGGGTGTCCAATGATGAAATCTGGATGTTCAAAAAGGAACTTGCAGGCCTAGATTCAGGATATGGAAATCTCCAAATACCCGTTTATTTTATCCACGGCGATGCGGATCCACTAGTGCCTGTTGGCAACGCCTACTTCGGTATGGAGAAGCTCGAAGGAAGCGGTTTGGGACATATTGAAATTATTGAAGGTGCCAATCACTTCATTCCTTGGAAGCATTTTGATTTGATAAAAAAGCATTTGCTTCAACTTTAACTTTTTGATGAATATTACCGCCACCCAAAATTACAGCTCCCCGATAATGCTTCCACCATGGAAGCTTCGAGCTCGACAGCGGATTATAAAATGGCAGAGTTGGGAATACTGGCCCATTAACGTGGTGTATTTTTTGCCGGCACTCTACTTCCTTTGGTTATGTGCTCGTTACCGAGCCTGGTTTTTCTTTTCTGCTTCTAATCCGGGTATCCCCACGGGCGGTATGTTTTTCGAAGCGAAATGGGATATTTACCAGCGCATGCCAAAAAATTGTTACCCAAAGTCGATTTACGTCGGTACCGAGGAGCCGTATGAAGTCTTAAAAAGCAGAGTTGAATCTTCCGGCTTGACTTTTCCAATCATTGCAAAACCGAATCGGGGCGAGCGCGGCTGGGGTGTAAAAATACTTCGAAACTGCGGCGATTTAAGTGACTACCGGCGTCGGTATTCCATCGATTTTTTGCTCCAGGCATACGTTGATTATCCAATGGAGTGGAGCGTTTTTTACAAGCGAATGCCCAATGAGTCGAAAGGTAAAATCACTTCGCTCACCGAAAAAGTTCACTTGCAGGTATTGGGCGATGGTAATTCGACACTCGAACAATTGGTGCGATCGAGCCCGCGTGCCACCCTGCATTACGAGACCATTCGCAACAGCTTTGGATCAGCCTTCTTTGATGCGGTTCCTGCGGGCGAAAAGAAAATATTAGTGCCCTATGGAAATCACTGCCGCGGGGCTCTTTTTTTAGATCGCAGCAACCAAATAGACCATTCGCTCTGCGAAGTTTTTGACCGAATTGCAATACAAATTGATGGGTTCTATTTTGGTCGTTTCGATCTCAAAGCCCAATCGCTGGAAGATTTGCGCGAAGGGAAGAATTTTTCGATTGTAGAGCTAAACGGAAGCGGCGCTGAACCGGCACATATTTATCAACCTGGCTATTCATTCTGGAAGGGGCAGGCCACCATCATGCGTCATTTTAAGTGGATGAGCGAAATATCGGCTATCAACATGCGTCACGGTGCCGAATTAATGACTTGGAGCGATCTATGGTCGATGAGAGCGGCCCAAAAATCGTATCGCAAACGCGTAAAGGAATAATGATTTGGTGGCCCTTTTTTATTGGCATCTCGAGTTATATCCCGATCGCTAATATCAATTTGGGTTTGCTTTACCTTTCGGCTGCTCGCAAACGGCAAAAAGCGTTTGCGCTTTGGGTGGTTGCGGTCTTATTCGAAGGCCTCTATTGCTTTGCTTCCCTTCGGCTCATTGGGCTTCTCGCCGATAATGTGCTGATATCGCAAGTATTGTCCTTTCTTATAATTGTGGTGTTTATTGGATTAGGTATCTGGAATTTCGTACAATCGCCTGACGAGAATTTAAGAGCGGAGCACGCCATGACACGCAAAGCCTATTTCGCCGCCATCGTTCATCCCCAACAAATTCCATTTTGGTTGATTTGGGGAGCCTACTTAAGTCCCAGGGGACTCCTGATTGATGATCCTGAAGCTATCTTAAACTTTGCACTTTGGAATAGTCTCGGCTCCGCAATTACCTTAGGTCTTTACTCCATTGCCGGCATTCGACTTAAAGATTGGGTGATGAAGCGACAAAAATTTCTAAGCAAGGTGGTGGGCATGCTGTGCTTTGGGTTTGCGCTATTGGAGATCTGGAGAATGGTGTGGTAAATACTTCAAACGAACCACTCGGGCTGTATTTGAAATCCGTTTCGCATAAAGCGCTCCGCTGCATTTGTAAAGCTCCGCTCCACAGCATTTGCAATGCTGCGGCTATCTTCTCACTCGCAGCATTTTATGCGCTTGGCTTCGCAGCATTTGCAATGCTGCGGCTATCTTCTCACTCGCTGGATTGGCTTCGCTGCATTTATGATGCTGCGGCAATCTTCTCGCTCGCGGCACTCGCTCGCCTCATTTTATAACGCTGCATAACTATCCATGCCCGAAGCCTAAATCCCCCTTTTCCCGAAAGGGTCGAATCGTTCTTACCTTGAAACCGTAGCTTTGTGTCCATTACCTTAAAACCATGCAAAAATCAAAGCGCCTCCTTGAATTTGAAAAGCTCGTTGAGAATAAATTCAATTTGTTCAATAGCCTGTTTCTCAATCTACCGTTTCCGAAAATATCAAATACGGGTATTCTCATCCCTTTGCTTCACCAGCAAACAATGGAAGGCTTGGCTGCTCATCGCTCTCCATCAGAAATTTTAGGCGATTTTTTCTCCCGCCATGCACAGCTCGATTCGGAGCAAGGTCAAATCGATTTTATGTTCCGCGTGGTGCAGTATGTGGAGCGCCAGGTGGTGCTCTACGATAGTGTAGAAGACGCTGCCTTTCCTCGGGTGCAGGAGCTCAGCGAGACACTCAATTTTCGCGATTTCATGCGGCTTCACGACAATCCGACCGACGAAGCTAAAATCGCCCTCAAGCTACAAGATTTCAGCGCCCGCGTGGTATTCACGGCTCACCCTACGCAGTTTTATCCGCCGGCAGTGCTCGATATTATTGAGCGACTTCGCGACTTAATAAAGCAGAATGATATCAACGGCATTGATTTGCACTTACAGCAATTGGGTCTCACTAGTTTTATAAATAGCCAGAAACCAACCCCGCTCGACGAAGCGCGAAACATTATCTATTTTCTTCGGAATGTTTTTTACAACGAAATGGGCCGTATGTATTCTGATATAAAGGCATTTGGTGCGAATCAATTTATTGATAATTCGGATTTAATCCGCCTTGGCTTCTGGCCTGGAGGCGATCGGGATGGAAACCCTTTTGTGACCGCAGATATTACCCGGCAGGTAGCCGATGAATTGC
>Ga0105045_10000550_pt1 | contig 27892 bp, 27 predicted proteins | sample MAT02_FD_78089 | JGI IMG/M metagenome (GOLD analysis project Ga0105045, IMG submission 78089) | Freshwater microbial communities from Lake Fryxell liftoff mats and glacier meltwater in Antarctica - MAT-02 (megahit assembly) | ecosystem: Environmental > Aquatic > Freshwater > Ice > Liftoff... | reverse complement strand
CTCAAGCCGAAGACGGTCAGACGGTGAACCTTCAAATTCGATACCTGTGCGCATGAGCCTGAATTGCAGGCGACAGCGGAGCTGGGAATCCCAAAAACAGACCCATCCGTCAGGCGTTATCCACTAGGTAAAGCGGAACCCGTTCCAGCGTCATCCCGGCCGCATCTCAGCCCAGCATCTGCCGCGCCGCGTCCGCATCCCGCGCGATCTGCGCCTTCAGGGCTTCCAGTCCGTCGAGCTTTATTTCCGGCCGCAGAAAGTGTACCAGCTCCACAGCAATCTCCTGCCCGTAAAGATCACCGGACCAGTCGAAGATCCACGTCTCCAGAAGCTCTTTTGGTGGGGTGAACATCGGCCGGATACCGAGGTTAGCAACCCCCGCCCGCACCGCGCCATCGGGAAGCCGAACGCGAACGGCATAGACACCATAGCGTGGCCGCAGATAGTCCCCCATCTCCTGGTTCGCAGTCGGCACGCCTATCGTGCGCCCTCGCTTGTCGCCATGCACCACCGGCATCGCAATCGTGAACGGTCGGGATAGCAGGCTCGTCGCCAGCGGCATGTCGCCCGCAATCAGGGCAGCACGAACTCTGGTCGAGGAAATCGCGCCCTCGCAAAAATGACCGCGGTCATTGGCCTTTTCAGTCCGGCCATCAGTAACCGGTGCCAATGCGCTGGCCGTAAACCCCAGCGGCGCGCCCAAGTCGGCCAGCGTTGCAGCCTTGCCCGAGCGCCCTTTCCCGAAGGTGAAATCCTCGCCCGTCACCACATGGGCGATGCCCAGCCGTTCGGCGAGCCAATCGCGCGCAAAGGCCTCGGCCGAAAGCCCGGACAGCGCTGCATCGAAGGGAATCACCACAGCGCCATCCACACCAAGGCCGGCGAACAAATCCAGCTTCTGGGCGGTGGTCGTAAGCGCAAAGGGCTGCGCATCCGGCCGGAAAAATCGCGAAGGATGCGGATCGAACGTCGCCACCAGCGCCGGAATACCGCGCTCGCGCGCTACCGCCATTGCCGAACGGATCACCGCCTGGTGGCCCCGATGGACCCCATCGAAATTGCCCAGCGCCAGCGCTCCGCCGCGCAGCCCGCCGCGCAAGTCAGGAACTTCGCCGCTGCGCAGGCCGGATGATCCTCCAACGATCTTCATGGCTGCCCGTTAGCCGCTAGTTGCGCGCGGTGCCAGATGGGCCGTCTGCACGGCGCCGCACAAGCGTGATGAAATCATGCGCTGGCGCATCCCCATCGGCAGCCTGGACAGTCCGCGCCGTTTCCACCCATTGCGCCGGGTCCAGCGGCGGGAAGTACGTGTCGCCATCGGGGGCCATATGAATGCGCGTCAACTCCACCCGCGTCGCAATCGGCAACGCCTCGGCATAAACCTGCGCTCCGCCGATCACCATGATCTCGGGTGCACGGGCATCGGGGTGCATCCCCGCAGCAGCAATCGCCTCGGCCAAATTCGGAACCGCCGTCACGCCACGGGCAGCCAGAGCGGGCTGCCGCGTCAACACGATATTGTGCCGCCCGGGAAGGGGATTGCCGATGGATTCGAATGTCTTGCGGCCCATCACCACCGGCCTTCCAACCGTCAGCTTCCGGAAGTGCCGCAGATCAGCCGGCAGATGCCAGGGCATGGCCCCGTCCTTGCCAATCACATCATTGTCGGCAACCGCAACGACCAGCACGATTTCCGGCCGCATGGCGCTTCAACCGGCCGTGCGGGGCAACACGCTCAGGGCCCGGTACAGGGTCGCAATGAAGCTGAGGTAGAGGATACCGATGAAGGCAGACGCCAGCGCCGCCAGCGATTCGAACAGCCAGCGGCCAAGTCCCCACCCCGCCTCCGGCTGGCCGGTCGCAACGGTTGAAATCACCCCTATGGCAGCGCCAAGCCCGTTAATGCCCAGCGACACCATGATGAAACCGAGCACCAGAATGGCCAGCATCCCCAAGATCTTCACCGCATGCCCGTCGGTCATCCGCCAACTCGTTTTCACCGCATTCACAGGGTCGTGCACATCGGTCGCGATCAGCGGCACCACGAGAACCAAGCGGGACAACAGCCACAAGCCCGGAACAATGAAAAGTATTAAGCCAAAGCCTACCGCAAGGCCCTGCATCATCGAAGCCGCCAGCACCGGCAGCAACAGAAGCGTGCTCCGCTTCATCACCTGCCCCAGTGTCAGCCCGTCCGTTCCGTCGCGGGCTGCAATGAAGCTGATCACAAGCTGGCCGATCAGCGAAAACAACAGCAGGAATGCCAGCGCAGCCAGATCACCCGGCAGCCGCCCCGCAGTGAACAGATCAGCCGACACCGTATCGCCGACATGCCAGTTGAACACCAGTTGCGGCAGGAACAGAAAGGCAAGCGCCACAGGCACCAGCACTTCGACATGGCGCTTCACGACGCCGAGCGTCACGGGCCAAAGCTGGCCAAAGCTGAGCGGATCCAAGAGAGCTTCGGTGCCGGGCGGCGTCAGCCGGGAGCCTTGACGCCGGAATCGGTCATCAAGGCCTGCAATTCACCCGCTTCGAACATTTCCATCATGATGTCCGATCCGCCGACAAATTCGCCCTTCACGTAAAGCTGCGGAATGGTCGGCCACTCTGAATAGGCCTTGATGCCCTGGCGGACGTCCTGATCCTGCAACACATCCACCGAATGGAAACCAACATCCAGATGCTCCAATATTGCCACGGCGCGGCTTGAAAAACCGCATTGTGGAAACAACGGCGTGCCCTTCATGAAAAGGACAACGTCGTTGCCCTTCACGATTCCGTTGATCCGTTCGCCACTCGCGTCCATCGTTCAGTTCCTTGCCGGAGTTGTCGTAGTGAGTTGCAGGGCATGCAGCACGCCGCCCATCCGCTCGCCCAGAGCCGCATAGACCATCTTGTGCTGCTTAATACGCGGAATTCCCTCGAATGCCGCAGAAACCACATGCGCCGACCAATGGTCATTGTCTCCGGCGAGGTCCGTCAGCCGGACATCCGCATCGGGAATGGCAGCCTTGATCGCCGTTTCGATATCCTGGGCCGACATCGGCATGGTTCAGCCCGCTTTCTCTGTCTGTGCGTCGATCTGCGCGCGGGCTTCATCAGCCATCCGCGAAACCATTTCTCGGATCTCGATATCCCGGGTCTCGATTCCGCCCTTCAATAGGTCTCCGATAAGCTTGCGGATCACATCCTCTTCGCCCGCGCCCTCGAAATCCGTTTGTACCACCGCCTTGGCATAGGCATCGGCCTCCGCCTCGGTCAGGCCGAGCTTCTCCCCGGCCCACAGGCCGAGCAGCCGGTTGCGCCGCGCGATGATCCGGAACTCCCGTTGGGCTTCGTCCGCAAATTGCGCCGAATGGCCGCCGTTGCGCGCATCAGAGATGGTCATGCAGCCTTTAGTCCCCGCTCGATGCCCGTGCATCCCGAGAAGCGGAGATAGGGCCAAGCACCTCGCGTTTCAACCGAGGCGTTGCGCCAGCCCCGATATCCTGCAATCAATGCCGTCCCATATGCAATCAAAAGGGAGGGACCCGCATGGCGATGGCGTTCGAACTGTACAAGGACAAGGCCGGCGAACACCGCTGGCGGCTGAAGCACAGCAACGGCAATGTTCTGGCCACCTCGTCAGAAGGCTATTCCTCCAAGGCTGCCGCGATGAAGTGCATCGAAAATGTGAAGGCAAGCGCCGAAGCCCCCGTCAACGAGGTCTGATCGCTCTCAACGGATCTTCGGCGGCCCTTTTGCAATCGCGATCTGGGCCGCCAGATCTTCCAGTGCGGCGCGAAGGCCTTCATCCTTCACGCCGACGAGATTGCTGGCGGCACCCGGAACGCCGACGTCCGTTTCGGTGGCCGTTCTGGCACGCACGGGCTGAGGCCGAATGGCGGGGGCCGGCACTTCGCCCTGCACCAGTTTCAGCCGTGAAACGGCGTTGTGCCCCAATATCCTGTTCACCCGCTCGATGATTTGCGGCGCAACATGCTGCAACTGCACCGAAAACGGCCCCTCCACGCGGATCGTCAATGTGCCATCCGTCTTTTGGCCGCGCGGAAAGCGCAGCGAATCGGGAATGGACCAGCGCGCATAGACCGGCCCCACAATGTCCCGCCACCGCCCCAGCAACGCACCCTGCACGAAGCCGAAGCGCCTGAAGGCAACGCCGCCAACGTCGGGCAGAAGCGACCCCACGTCCCTGACGCCATTGCGCCGCGGCGCGGGCACACTCGCACGCCCGGCCGCAGGTGCAGCCTGTCGTCGCTGCGTGCCCGGTCCGGCCGGGGTCTCGTCTTTGGGAGGCTTCGCCATCGCGCCAGCCTGTGCCAGAGAGACTGCATGCCCGTCGACAGCATTTCGCGCGATCTCCTGCGCTGGTACGATGGCAATGCCCGCGCCCTGCCCTGGCGGCACCCGCCCGGCTGCCCTGAAACACCCGATCCCTACCGTGTCTGGCTGGCCGAAATCATGCTTCAGCAAACAACGGTTGCAGCAGCCGGCCCATATTGGCTGGGCTTCCTCGCCAGATGGCCGACAGTCCGTACGCTTGCGCAAGCCGAAGATTCCGAAGTCATGCGCGAATGGGCCGGCTTAGGCTACTATGCCCGCGCCCGGAACTTGCTCGCCGCAGCCCGCGCAGTCGCTGCCTCAGGCGCATTTCCGTCCACCGAATCAGCTTTGCGCCAACTGCCCGGCGTCGGGGCCTACACCGCTGCCGCAATCGCCGCGATTGCCTTCGGGGAAACAGCAACCGTAGTCGACGCGAACATCGAGCGCGTGGTTTCCCGCCTCTTCGCCATCGCCACACCGCTCCCCTCTGCAAAGCCGCAGATCACGGCAACGCTGACGCCCCATGTGCCAACCGACCGGCCAGGCGATTTCGCACAAGCGCTGATGGATTTGGGCGCCACCATCTGCACGCCACGCAGCCCACACTGTCTCGCTTGTCCCCTGCGCCAGCATTGCACCGCCCACGCCGCCGGCAACCCCGAAGCCTATCCCGTAAAATTCGCAAAGCGCCCGCGTCCAACGAGGCAGGGCATGGCGTGGTGGATCGAACAGGAAGGGGCCGTCGCGCTCATCCGCCGCCCACCGCGCGGCCTGCTGGGCGGAATGCCGGCGCTTCCCGGCACCGGCTGGGCCGTCAATCAGCCCTTCCACCTGCCGTTCGAGGCCGATTGGCGCATCCTGCCAGAGCCCGTCTCCCACGGCTTCACCCACTTCGAACTGCGCCTGTCGCTCGCTTGCGCCACGGTCCCGCAGCGCCTCGATCAGATCGACGGCCACCCGATCGACTGGACCAGCCGCCGAGACATCGCCACCATCGGCCTTCCCACACTCTATGTCCGCGCAGCGCAGGCTGCGCTTCGTCATTCACTTGAACAGGCTTCTGCATGAAACTGAAATCGTTGCTCGGCTACACTGGAAATACGCTGGATCGGGCAGATCATATGCGCCGTGATTCAGCTGCCATCCACGCCGCACGCATGCATCCCACCGCCCGCTTCCTCATCCTCGATGATCTGAAGCCGCTGATGGCCCAAGGCGGAGCGGATCTGTTCTGGGCCCGTCGGAGCGAGTGCCCGGATGGCCAGCAGGTCTTCCTTGGCCTCAATTCCGATGGCGAACCGCGCTTCGCAGTGGATGGCAAGCCCGACGCCGATCTCCCCGGCGTCGCCACAGATGCCCGTGCTGCCGGCGCAATGCTGGCAGATGGCCGCGCCGCCATCATCGCGCAGGCGCGCTCCGTTCTCGATTGGCACCGCCGGCACTGCTTTTGCGCCAATTGCGGTGCACCCACCCGCCCGGAAAAGGCCGGTTACAGCCGCCAGTGCGACAGCTGCGGAGCCGAACATTTCCCGCGTGTCGACCCGGTGGTCATCATGCTCGCCGAAAAAGACGGGATGGCCTTGGTCGGCCGCGGCCCGCACTTCCCGGCCGGTTTCTTCTCGGCGCTTGCCGGATTCGTGGAGCCCGGCGAATCGCTGGAAGAAGCCGTCGCCCGCGAACTGCACGAGGAAGCCGGCATCCGGGTCCACTCCGTCCGCTACGGAGCAAGCCAGCCCTGGCCCTTCCCGTCCAGCCTGATGATGGGCGCGTTCGCCCAGGCCGAAGGGTTCGAACTCGCCCTCGACACTTCGGAAATCGCCGAAGCGCGCTGGGTCAGCCGCGAAGAGGTCAGGGCCGTGTTGCGCGGTGAAGGCTCCTGGTCCGCCCCGCCGCCCCTGGCCATTGCCCACTGGCTTTTGCAGAGCTGGGCCCAGCAGCCGTAGAGGCTTCTTTCTCGGGCCACAGATCCTCCAGCGTCACCAGTGGCCGTGAACGGTCCATCAGCCGCCCGGCATCTTCTGCCGACATCGGCTTCCCGAAATAATAGCCCTGGATCTGCGCACAGCCCAGCCGGCGCATCGCCTCGAACTCGGCACGGGTCTCCGTGCCTTCGGCTGTCGTCTGCATGCCCAGCCGGTCTGCAAGCGCCACGATCGCCTGGATGATGGCGGTCGATTCTCCGCCATTGGCAACGCTTCCCTGCACAAAGCTGCGGTCGATCTTGATCCGGCTGAACGCAATCTTCTGCAGATATCCAAGCGACGAATAGCCGGTCCCGAAATCATCGAGCGCAAAGCCCACACCCATCTCGTTCAACCTTGCAAGCATCTCCGTCGTCTGGGGGCGCTCGTCCAGAAACAAGCTTTCGGTAAGCTCCAACTCCAACCGCTCGGGCGCGATCCGCCAGCGCGTCAGGGTTTGCCGAACCGTGTCCACAAGGCCCAGATCATCGAACTGCAAAGGGGACAGGTTCACCGCCAGCTTAATATGAAGCGGCCACCCCGACGCCACCCGGCAGGCCTCGTTCAGCGCCCAGGCGCCAAGTTCGCCGATCAGCCCGGCCTCCTCCGCGATGGGAATGAACACGCCAGGCGAAATCTCGCCCTCCACCGGATGCCGCCAGCGCATCAGCGCCTCGAACCCGACAACGCGCTCATCGATCGCATCCACAACCGGCTGAAAGGCCAGCCGCAACTGCCCCTGCGGAAGTGCGCTTCTGAGGTCGAGCTCCAGAGAGCGCCGCGCCTCGGTCCGCTTGTGCATGGCCCGGTCATAATGGCGCACGCTTCCCCGGCCCTTCCCCTTCACATCATACAACGCAAGGTCTGCGGCACGCATCAACGCTTCCACGCTGTCACCGTCGTCCGGGCCCAGCGCCAGGCCCACGCTCGCCCCGATCTGCGCCACCTTGTCCCCGATCCGGTAGGGCTCCGAAAGCCTTCTGATGATGTCCTCTCCCATCACCATGGCTCGGGTCAGATCGGCTTCGCGCAGCACCACGGCAAACTCGTCACCGCCCAGCCGTCCCACCAGTCCACGCGCTCCGGCACCGTCGCCCACAAGGTCGCGCAGCCGCAGCGCCACCTCGGCCAGCAGCAGGTCTCCTGCGCCATGTCCGAGGCTGTCATTCACGGCCTTGAACCGGTCCAGGTCGACAAACAGCAGGGCAACCCCCATCTGCGCCTTCAGCCCGTCCGCCAGCGCATGGTCGATGATCCGCCGGTTCACCAAACCGGTCAGCGCATCGAAGGTGGCAAGCTCGGCGATCCGCTCAGCAGACCGTTGCCGCTCGGTCACGTCGGACCCGACCCCGCGATACCCCACCAGTCCACCGTCGCGGTCGAACTTCGGCGTGCCCGAAAGCGACCACCAGCGAATTTCGCCTTCAATCTCCACTCGCAACAGCACATCGCGGAACGGCAATCCCTTGCCAGCCACCGCAATGATCTCGTCGCCCATGCTGCGGTCGGGCATGAAGTGCGTCCAATGCTCGCCGATCACCGCCTCTACCGGCTGGCGCAACGCTTCGGCGAACCGCGTCGAGGCAAAGGTCAGCCGGCCCGATACGTCGAACTCGAACAGCCATTCGGATCCGTTGGCTTCGAACTCGTTCAGCAGCAAGCGCACCACCTCCTCCTGTTCCTGCAACCTGTCCTGCAAGCGAATTCCGCCAAGAAAGGCGATTGTCGTCAGCATGTTGCCGCGCGCAATGAACAGGATGAAGCTCGCCATCACCAGAGTCACCATCCAGGCATCGCCCCAGTCGTTCAGAAAAAGACCTGTCAGTGTGCCCAAGGCGACCGTGCCCGACATCGCAAGCGACCCAAGCGGCCAGGTCGCAGTGCTAAAGGCGAGGCACCCGATGCCGGCCATTGTCATCGCCACCACCAGCATCGCGCCGGTCGGGTCCGCCCGGGAAAGAGCCTGGGCGAACAGCAGCCCCCACCCGGCCCCTACCATAAAAAGCTGTGCCAGCGACGCGTGCATTTCGGCACGGCTTGCACCGGATTTCGGCCCGGCGCTGCGCCTGCTCCACATCTGCCAAAGCGCAAAAAAGATGGCCGCGCATTGCGTTACCATCCAGAAGACCAGCACCCAACGGTCGACATCGGCCGAAATGGAATGGAACACCACCGCGCCGTTCACCAACGCAATCGGGATGTTCATCGGCATATAGCGTTCAAGGAACATCAGCTGCGCCATCCGCACCCGCTGCCAGAACGGATCATGCTCGGCCCCCAACCTGAACAGGTCAAGCCAGGTCGATTTCTCCTGCACCATCGTCGGCGGTTTGAAGATCACCGTCATGGCAGGATCGATCCCGTCCGGGGCCTTCGAACGAACAACATATGTCGGAACCTCGCTGCAACAACCCGATCAGGGAACGGCTTTGCGGCATGCAGGTTAAGGCCGACCCTTTAGCCGGGGCACCGGTTCAGGGCGCGGCGATCTCCGGCGGCACCATCGGATAGCTCCCCAGAAGCCGCACCCACTTCGAATGGAACTGCAATTCTTCCAGCGCGCGGGAGACTGCCGGGTCGGATGGTCGCCCTTCGATATCGATCAGGAATTCGGCCGCCACAAAGGCCCCGCCGCGCAGATGGCTTTCCAGCCGCGTAAGGTTGACACCATTGGTGGCAAAGCCGCCAAGCGCCTTGAACAGGGCTGCCGGCGCATTCTTCACCTCGAACGAAAGCGTCGTCTTGAACAGGCCATCCATCCCCGAAACGTCGCGCGGTGTGCGCGCCAGCAGCAGGAAGCGCGTGCGGTTGTGTTCGGCATCCTGCAACCCCTCCACCAGCATGGTGCAACCATAAAGCTCTGCTGCCAGCCGCGATGCGACAGCTGCAACCGCCAAATTCCCTTCTCCCGCCACCGCAGCAGCAGCGGCCGCAGTATCCGCGAAACTCACGGCCCGAAGCCCCATCGCCCTGGTCCGTTTGCGGCATTGCCCCAGCGCCTGCGGGTGCGAGGTAACCTCCCGCACATCCGCCAACACGGCGCCAGGCGCGCCCAGCAGGCAATGCTCCACCTTCACATAATGCTCGCCAACAATAAAAAGTCCGGATTCCGGCAACAGGAAATGCACGTCCGCAACCCGTCCGTGCAGGTTGTTCTCGACAGGAATGGCAGCATGGTCCGCCTTCCCTTCGCTCACGGCAGCCAGCGCATCTTCGAAGCCGAAACAGGGCAGCGGTAGCCCAAGTGGAAACGCCTCGCGCACCGCCTGGTGGGAAAAAGCCCCCGGCGCACCCTGAAAGGCGACGGCACGCGAAGGGTTGGCAGCAGCCGCAGTTCGCATCGTGTCGACAAGCGCTTGCGCCAGAGAAGGATAGCTTTGCATGGTCGCGCCGATTGCCTCGCCCGAACCCTTTGGTCAACTTGCTCTTTGGTCAACCGGCTCCCGCGTCAACGGCCGAGATGCCGGCCGGCCCCTCGATACCGGAGCAAATACCCCGGATTTCGGGGTTCACAATCCCACGCTGCGGCAATCGGCATGCCTCTGTGCCATTGCCAAGCCACGCGGCCCTTTCTATGACGCGCCGCAGCGCATGGGAGCCTGACGCCGACCGTTTGTCTCCCGCCGTTCGACATTCGGAGATCAGGACACGTGGACAGCTACGAATTCAACAAGATTGCCGGTTGGGTGCTTACCGCGCTGATCGCCGTTCTCGGCCTGTCGATCGTCACCGGCTACCTGTTCCCGGTCCACCCGCTCGAAAAGCAGGCCTACGTCGTCCAAGGCGTCGAAGTCGCCGCTACAGCCGGCGGCGAAGCCGAAGCGGTACAGCCGATCGGAGTGTATCTGGCATCCGCCAATCTTGAAAAAGGCGCAGCACAGTTCAAGAAGTGCGCGGCGTGCCACACGATCGAAAAGGGTGGCGTTCAGGGTATCGGCCCCAATCTCTATGGCATTGTCGGCGTGAAGCACGCCCACATCGCAGGCTTCGGCTATTCCAGTGCAATGAAGGCCACCGGCGACAAGATCTGGGATTGGGAAAACCTGTCATTGTGGCTGGAAAACCCGCGTAAATATATGCCGGGCAACAAGATGGCCTTTGCCGGCATCGGAAAGCCGCAGGATCGGGCAGATTTGCTCGCCTACCTGAACTCCAAGAGCGACAGCCCCAAACCGCTTCCGGCTGCAACACCGGCAGCACCCACCGAAGCAGCCGCAGCCCCGGCCGCTGCTGGCGCAGAAGGCGCTCCGGCGCCGGCAGCAGCAGTACCGACCGCCTGACCCACCGCGCATGCGCAAATGTTGAACGCAATTGGCGGCCTCAGGCCGCAGCCGGCTCCAGTGTATGGGCACACACATGCGCCCACGCCTGGTCCGCAGTCTCCACAAAGTGGAACAGCTTCAGGTCATCGGGCGCAATCACCCCCTCGTCGGCCAGCGCCTCGAAATCGATGACCCGCTGCCAGAACTCCCGTCCGAAAAGCAGGATCGGGATAGGTGCCATCTTCTTTGTCTGCACCAGCGTCAAAAGCTCGAACAGCTCATCGAAAGTCCCGAAGCCCCCGGGAAACACCGCAACCGCGCGCGCGCGCATCAGGAAGTGCATCTTTCGCAGCGCGAAATAGTGGAACTGGAACGAAAGGCCGGGCGTCACGAAAGCGTTGGGAAGCTGCTCATGCGGCAGCACCACATTCAGCCCCACAGAGGGCGCACCCACTTCGTGGGCCCCGCGGTTGGCCGCTTCCATGATCGAAGGTCCACCCCCCGAACACACGACGAACTCGCGCCCCACCCCATCCACACAGGGCTGGCACGAAGCCAGCGCCGCAAGCTTGCGCGCTTCCTCGTAGTAGCGGGACTTGGCAACCAGCCGCTCGACAATCTTCTTCCGACCGGGCGAATCGGCGCTCGCCTCCAGCTCGGCGATTTCATGCGGCCCGGGGATCCGCGCCGAACCATAAAAGACGAACGTCGATGCAATCCCGGCCTCCGAAAGCAGCAGCTCCGGCTTCAGCAGTTCCAGCTGGAACCGAACCGGCCGCAATTCTTCGCGCAGCAGAAAATCATTGTCCTGGAACGCCAGCCGATAGGCTGCATGTTCGGTCTGGGCGGTTGGCGTAGGGTGGGCTGCGAAATCCGCTTCACGGGCTGCGGGCTTGAAAGGCGTGTGCGATTTTTTGTCTGTCATTGTCAGGTTGCTAGCCCGCTTTCCACCTCTGCGCTACCATAGCTCCCTGCAAATTTCACAAGCACCGGTCCCAATTGCGCGCTTGACAGGCAGCGGGGCATCTCTATTCCGACCGGCGGGCCACGCCGCCCCAACGCGGCGCGAGCTCTCTGAGAGGAGAGAATATGATTACCAGACCAACCGCGCGTCCCGCACGCGCGCACTTCTCGTCCGGGCCATGCGCCAAGCGTCCCGGCTATGATCTCGCCACCCTTCCAACCGACAGTCTCGGCCGTTCGCACCGCGCGAAGATCGGTAAGGCTCGCCTGAAGGCCGCGATCGACCAGACCCGCGCGATCCTGCAGGTGCCCCAGACGCATAGGATCGGGATTGTTCCCGCGTCCGACACGGGGGCCTATGAAATGGCGATGTGGGCCCTGCTCGGTGCCCGCCCCGTTACCGCCATCGCATGGGAAAGCTTCGGCGAAGGCTGGGTCACAGACGCTGTCAAGCAACTGAAACTGAACCCGACTGTGCTGAAGGCCGATTATGGCCACCTCCCCGACCTCTCCACCGTCGATCAGGCGAGCGATGTGCTGTTCACCTGGAACGGCACGACGTCCGGCGTGAAGGTTCCCGACGGAGATTGGATTTCCGACACACGCGAAGGCCTGACCCTGTGCGACGCAACCAGCGCCGCCTTTGCGCAGCCCCTTCCGTTCGAAAAGCTCGATGTCGTCACCTTCTCCTGGCAGAAGGTGCTGGGCGGCGAAGGCGCGCACGGCATCCTCATCCTGGGACCGCGCGCTGTAGAGCGGCTTGAAAGCCACACGCCGGCCTGGCCCATGCCAAAGATCTTCCGCATGACAAAGGGCGGCAAGCTCATAGAAGGCATCTTCGAGGGCGAGACGATCAACACGCCGTCCATGCTCGCGGTCGAGGACTATCTCGATGCGCTGCGCTGGGCGGACTCGATCGGCGGGCTCCACGCGCTTCGCGCCCGGGCAGACGCGAACGCAGCCGCCCTAAACCGCTGGATCGACCGCACCCACTGGGCAAAAAATCTCGCCGCAGACCCGGCCACCCGCTCCAACACATCGGTATGTCTCACCATCGAGGGCAGCCCCGATCTTCCCAAGGCCATGGCCTCGCTGCTGGAGAAGGAGGCCGTCGCCTACGACATCAACGGCTATCGCGACGCCCCTCCCGGCCTCCGCATATGGTGCGGCGCAACCGTCGACACCGCCGACATCGAGGCGCTGACGCCCTGGCTCGAATGGGCCTACGCGACCGCCTCTGCTGCCTGATTTCCGAAAGTAAGAAATATGCCCAAAGTCCTGATTTCCGACATGATGTCCCCGAAAGCTGCCGAAATTTTCCGCGCACGCGGGATCGAAGTCGATGAAAAACCCGGCCTCACCAAAGAGGAGCTGGCCGCCATCATCGGCGATTATGATGGTCTCGCGATCCGTTCGTCCACCAAGGCGACTGCCGCAATCCTCGATGCCGCAAAGAACCTGAAAGTCATCGGCCGCGCGGGCATCGGGGTCGACAATGTCGACGTGCCCGCCGCCACCGCACGCGGCATCGTGGTGATGAACACCCCCTTCGGGAACAGCATCACCACCGCCGAACATGCTATCGCATTGATTTTCGCGCTCGCGCGCCAGCTACCCGAAGCCGATGCTTCAACGCAGGCCGGCAAGTGGGAAAAGAACCGCTTCATGGGGGTGGAAGTCACCTCCAAGACACTCGGCCTCATCGGCTGCGGAAATATCGGTTCCATCGTCGCCGAGCGCGCCATCGGCCTCAGGATGAAGGTCATCGCTTTCGATCCCTTCCTCACGCTCGAGCGTGCACAGGATCTCGGCGTCGAAAAGGTTACGCTCGATGATCTGCTGGCAAAGGCAGACTTCATCACCCTGCACACCCCGCTGACAGACAGCACGCGCAACATCCTGTCCGCCGAAAACCTTGCAAAGACCAGGAAGGGCGTCCGGATCATCAATTGCGCCCGCGGCGGCCTGATCGACGAAGCCGCGCTCAAGGCCGGTCTCGACAGCGGCCACATCGGCGGTGCCGCTCTCGACGTGTTCGTGGAAGAGCCCGCCACCAGCAGCCCGCTGTTCGGCACGCCCAACTTCATCTCCACCCCGCATCTTGGTGCCTCAACAGATGAAGCGCAGGTCAACGTCGCCATCCAGGTGGCCGAACAGATGGCCGACTTCCTGCTTACCGGCGGCGTCACGAACGCTCTCAACATGCCCAGCCTTTCGGCAGAGGATGCACCGAAGCTCAAGCCCTACATGGCGCTCGCCGAACATCTGGGCCATCTCATCGGCCAGCTCGAATCCGAAGAGCTCCGTGGCGTGACCGTCGAAGTGGAAGGCGCCGCTGCAAGCCTCAACATCAAGCCGATCACCGGCGCGGTGCTCGCAGGCCTGATGCGAACCTTCTCGGACACGGTGAACATGGTGAACGCCCCGACCATGGCACGTGACCGCAACATCGAAGTCGCCGAAGTGCGGCACGAGCGCGACACAGATTACCAGACCCTGGTCCGCGTCCGTGTCCGCACCGTCACCGGTGAACGCTCAGTCGCCGGCACGCTGTTCGGCACCGCCCGGCCGCGCCTCGTCGAAATCTACGGCATCAAGGTGGAGGCTGATTTCGCCCCGCGCATGCTGTTCATCGTGAACGAGGACAAGCCCGGCTTCATCGGCCGCCTCGGCACACGCCTTGGCGAATCCGGTGTCAACATCGGCACGTTCCACCTTGGCCGCCGCGATGCCAACGCCGAGGCCATCCTCCTGCTCTCGGTCGACCAGCCCATCGACCAGGTCCTGCTGAACGATATCTGCACGCTCCCCGGCGTAAAAACGGTGAAGGCGCTGAAGTTCGCATGAGCGAAGGCGCGGACAGCACGGCATTCACGCGGAGCCGCGCAGGCGCACGCTTGCCCGTCGGCTTCCGCGATCGGCTGCCCCCGGCAGCCGAAGCCGCGTCGCAGCTTGTGCGCACCGTCATCGATGTCTTCGCAAGCCACGGCTACGAACGGGTCGCCCCGCCACTGGTGGAGCATGAAGCCTCGCTGGCCCGCTGGCTCGGCAAGCCGCTCGGAACCGCCCTCTTCCGCTCGCCCGATCCGGCGAGCGGCGAGGCGCTCGCGCTAAGGCCCGATATCACCGGCCAGATCGCCCGGATCGCGGCGACCAGGCTTTCGGCCGCGCCCCGTCCACTGCGCCTCGCCTATGCCGGACCGGTTCTCCGCGCCCGGGCCGGCCAGCTCGATCCATCACGTGAACTCACCCAAGCCGGCGCCGAGCTGATCGGTACAGACAGCGTTGCTGCACTCGCCGAACTGATCGGGGCCGCGGTCGAGGCCCTGACTGCGGCCGGCGTCACCAACATCTCGCTCGATCTCACCACCCCCGAACTGGTCGCCGACCTCGCAGCCACCCGCTGGCCGGTTGCAGATCTCGCCTCGCTCATCGCAGCACTCGACGGCAAGGACTGGGGTGCGCTCGAAGCCCCGGAAACTCGCCCCTACCGCGCGCTCCTCGAGGCAGCCGGTTCCGCCGATACAGCCCTGCCGCGCCTCGCGGTCATCGATTCCGGTCTCGCCGCGCGCCTGGCAGATCTCGTCGCAGTCCTGCCCCGGGTCCGTGTCACCATCGATCCGACCGAGCGCCACGGCTTCGAATATCAGAGCTGGGTCGGTGTCTCCCTCTTTGGCGATGCCAACGGCCAGCCGCTGGCGCGCGAAATCGGCCGAGGCGGTGCCTACAGGGTCCGTCACCCGGATGGTGTGGATGAACCGGCGGCCGGTGTCTCCCTCTATGTCGATGCGCTGGTCGATGCCGGCCTCGGCGCGTCCCGGCGCCGCCGCCTGTTTCTGCCGCAAGGCACAGAGCCCTCGACGGCCGCACGCCTGCGCAAGGATGGCTGGGCGACGGTGTCGGCCCTTTCCGCGCTGGATTCGTTCGAAGGCTGCACCCACGTCTGGAATGGAACGGCCGCCGTCGCTAAGGACTGACGGCAACCCGGCGCGCCCGCGCCAAACCGATCAAGGAACATGCATTGGCCAACGTAGTCGTGATCGGCGCCCAATGGGGCGACGAAGGCAAAGGCAAGATTGTCGATTGGTTGTCCGCCCGTGCCGATGTCGTCGTCCGCTTCCAGGGCGGTCACAATGCCGGCCACACACTCGTTGTGGGCGATCAGGTCTACAAGCTCTCGCTCCTTCCATCGGGCATCGTGCGCGGCACCCTTTCGTGCATCGGCAACGGCGTGGTGCTCGATCCCTGGGCGTTGCGCGATGAAATCGCCCGCCTGCGCGGCCAGGGCGTCATCATCAACCCCGAACGGCTCATGGTCGCCGAAACCTGCCCCCTCATCCTCCCCTTCCACCGCGATCTCGATGCCCTTCGCGAAGATGCATCGGGCGCCGGCAAGATCGGCACCACCCGGCGCGGAATCGGCCCTGCTTACGAAGACAAGGTCGGCCGCCGCGCCCTGCGTGTGTGCGATCTCGCCGATCTCGATTCGGCCGCACCACAGATCGACCGGCTTCTGGCCCACCATAATGCGCTGCGCGCCGGCTTCGGGGTCGCCGTGATCGACCGCGCCGACCTTATCGCCGAGCTGCAGGCCATCGCGCCCGAAATCCTGCCATACGCCGCGCCTGTCTGGGTCACGCTCGCCGCCAAGAAACGCCAGCGCGCCCGAATCCTGTTTGAAGGCGCGCAAGGCGTGCTGCTCGATGTCGATCACGGCACTTACCCCTTCGTCACCTCGTCGAACGTGGTCGCCGGCCAGGCTGCTGCCGGTTCCGGCATGGGGCCGAGCGCGCTGTCCTATGTGCTCGGCATCGTGAAAGCCTACACCACGCGCGTCGGCTCGGGCCCCTTCCCCACCGAACTGGAGGACGAAGTCGGCCAGCGGCTTGGCGAACGCGGCCGCGAATTCGGAACTGTCACCGGCCGCAAGCGCCGCTGCGGCTGGTTCGATGCCGCCCTCGTTCGCCAATCGATCACACTGAGCGGCGTTGACGGTATCGCGCTGACGAAACTGGATGTCCTGGATGGGTTCGAGGAACTGCTGGTCTGCACCGGCTATGATGTAAACGGCCGCCACCTCGATCACCTGCCAGCCTCAACCGCAGACCAGGCAGCAGCAAAGCCGATCTATGAGCGCTTCGAAGGCTGGCACGATAGCACACAAGGCGCCCGCAGCTGGGCAGACCTGCCGGCCGCCGCGATCAAATACATCCGCCGGATCGAGGAGCTGATCGACTGCCCGGTCGCCCTTGTCAGCACCAGCCCGGAACGCGAAGATACCATATTGGTACGAGACCCGTTTAGAGACTGATCGGCACTGGCACCGCCCTCAGCCTCCCACCACCAGCATTCCGACCCCGACCGCCACGAACACGGCAGCCGATCCCCAGCGGATCAGCCGCTCCGGCAGTTTCGTCAGCAACCGATCTGCAAAGATCACGGCCGGCACGGTTGCCAACAGCATGCCCGTGGTCGCCCCCAGAACTACTGTCACCGGCATTTCGAACCGTGCGGTCAGCGCAACGGTCATCAACTGGGTCTTGTCCCCCATCTCCACCACGAAAAAGGTGGCGGCCGTCGTCAGGAACGGGCCCCAGCGGGCAACCGGTGCTTCGACCGTTTCGTCGTCCCCGCCGGGCATCAGCGCCCATAGCGCCGCGGCAAAGAACCCTCCGGCGATGATCCAGCGCAGCACATCTTCGGGCACGATCCGCGCAACCAGGCTTCCGACCAATGCTGCCAGCACGTGGTTGGCAAACAGCCCCAGCGCCATTCCCCCGATGACAGCCCTCGGGTTGCGGAATTTCGCCGCCAGCACCATCGCCAACAGCTGGGATTTATCCCCGAACTCGGCCACGAACACAGTCCCGGCTGTCAGGAAAAAGGCTTCCGGCATCGCTGCCCCCTGCCCGTCCATCCGCCGGCTTGCAACCCTCCCCGCCTGCCCCTAACCGCATCCCATGCCCAACAGCCTCGCCCGTCTCGTCCGCCTCCTCGATGTCGAGGAAATCGAAGTCGACCTTTATCGCGGCACCAACACCGATGAAGGCTGGGTCCGGGTCTATGGCGGCCAGGTGGTCGCCCAGGCGCTTGCAGCCGCGCAACGCACGGTCGCCGAAGATCGACCGGTCCACAGCCTGCACAGCTATTTCATCCGCCCCGGTGAACCCAGGATTCCCATCCTCTACAAGGTCGACCGGGAGCGAGACGGCGCCAGCTTCACCACGCGCCGCGTCACCGCCATCCAGCACGGGCGTGCCATTTTCACACTTGCCGCCAGTTTCCAGCAGCGCGAACAGGGCTTCACGCACCAGGATCCGATGCCCCGAACCAAAGGCCCCGAAGGCCTGCCGAACGAACGCGAACTCCACCAGCGCGCCGGAGATCGCATTCCCGAGCCCTTTCGCACCATCTGGGCAACGCGCGACCGGCCCTTCGAATTCCGCCCCGTCAGTCCAACCGATCCGTTTCGCCCGCAAAGCAGCCCTCCCTTCACGCAAAACTGGTTCAAGGCCGATGGCGATGTACCCGAAGGCCAGGCCGTGCGCGCAGCCCTCTTTGCCTACGCAACAGACATGACCCTCCTCGACACGTGCCTCCTGCCACACGCCGTCGCCTGGACAGACAAAAACCTCCAGGCGGCCAGCCTCGATCACGCAATCTGGTTCCACCAGGAGCCTGACCCGGGCCAGTGGCTGCTGTTCGATCAATCCAGCCCGGCCGCCTCCGGCGGGCGCGGCCTGAACATCGGGCGAATCTTCAACCAGTCGGGAACGCTGGTTGCAACGGTGGTCCAGGAAGGCCTGATCCGCTACCGCGGCTGATCGTCAGCCACCCCGATCATCGCAAGCTCCGTGCCCCGGCGCAGCCGTGCAGCCAGCACTTCGCCCATGAAGCCCACCCTGTCCCCGGCCTGCGCCCGGTCCAGCAGACGGGCTGCGAGTTCGGCTGCAGCCCCGCCATGCGGCGAATAGGCCAGCGGCTGCAACACCGCCGCCACCTCCCGCATCATCCCGGCATGGTGCAGCGCGACCGCTGTATCCAGCACCACTTCGGAAACCTGCGGCGCCAGTTCATGCGTGCGCAGCAACTTCTGCAGCACGGCAGGCGGCAGCGGGCGGGTCATAGGCCCGTGCAACCGCACATAGGCATGCAGAGCGCGCCAGTCATCGGGATCGCTTTCCAGCGCGCGCAGCATAAGCCGCCTCGCGTCCGCCACCACGGCAGGGGTGGCACCGCGCGCCATCGGTCGCGATGTCAGCGCTCGCCAGCGCAACAAATCGGGGTCCTGCGGCTCCGCGGCCAGCAATTCATCCAGCAATGCAGCTGCAACCGTCGGGTCACCAAGCTCCAGCTCGGCCAGCGCAAGCGCGCGCTTCGCCAGCGGATCATGCGGCGTAACCCCAGCGCGATCGCGCACATCGGCCAAAGCCACGGCCCCCGTCTTTGCGGCCACCCCATGCTCAAGCGCCACCAGCCGCAGCAGCATCGTCCCGGCCGAAGGTGGCAAGGCCTCCACATGCACGCCCGCGGGGGTGGCGGGCGGCCTGTCGAACCGAGAATAGGTGGCTTTGCCGTTCACATACCGCTGCAGCTTCGCCTGAAATGCGCCCAGATCCGGGTCAACGTGCAAGCGGAAGGCGTCCACCGGATCCATGCCGCCGGAAAATGCCTTGAGATAGGCAACCAGCTTATCCCGCATCCCCGGCGCGCGATACAGATAGTGCGTCAGTGCCCAGCTTTGCGCATAGAACATCGCAGCCGATTGTCCGGCAACAGCATCGCCCTTGCCCGCCAGGATCGCCTCAAGCGGAAGCCATGCGCCGTTTAAAAGCCATACCGCACGATTGGGGCTAACCTTGCCGTATTCGATACGGTCTGACCGGAACTCCGCCGTTGAAAAATATTCGGCAAACCCTTCCACATACCAGGCCGGATAAGCCGGCCCGTTGGCGGCCAGCATGAAATGGTGCGCAAACTCGTGCAGCAAAATCTGCTGGGCGCTGATATCGAACGAACGTCCGCCCATTCGGTCCAGAACGACGGCTGAAATCCGCCCCGCATCAGCCCGGTAAAATCCTGCCATGCCCTTTGCCGGCTCCCGCCAGGGCATTGCTGTCGCCAGATCATCGACCATGAACACATCGAGCCGGGGCATGCCTCCGGCCGGCACATGTCCCGTCATGCGCGTCAACAACGCGCGGAAATCTTCCAGAACCGCAGCCTGCTCCACCAATCGGCTGGCGGGTGCCTGGGAATGCACACGGAAGTTGGCGGTCTCGGCGACTTTCCAGTCAGCCTGCGCAGGCCCTGCGAACAACAGGCCGCCAAGCATCCATGGTATCAAACGCAACAACAGGCTCAACCCCGAACTCCCAATCCATCAGGTCGCCGGGTTAACCGTAGCAACACGTCGTTCCAAGCAAAACAGCAGCCCCAATTGTCAAGGATTGCGAACCCCCGGCAGAGCGATGCAGGCCATCGTCCTGTGCAGGCTCACGCGCGATACGCTCGAAAATCGCATTGCAGCGCCGCGCGTCCAGCAAAATCCCGGCGAGACTGCTTCATCAAAGCCGAACGAACGCGACGTGTAGATCAGCTGGAGCATCGACAGGCTTCCTTGCACGGTGCCGCACCTGATGAGCGGACGCCGATCCTGTCACAAAGCGCCGCCCGGCCTACCCTGCAAGCCTCCGCAGCCCCTCCACGGTATCGGCTTCGTCCACCGGCTTGTCTGTCCGAATTCGCGAAATCCGCGGGAATCGCATGGCCAGCCCGGATTTATGCCGCGTGCTGGCCCCGATGCTGTCGAATGCAACTTCCAGCACCAGCGCCCTCTCCACTTCGCGCACCGGGCCGAACCGGTTTGTCGTGTGCGCCCGCACCCAATGGTCCAGCCATTTCAATTCCGCATCGGTAAACCCGAAATAGGCCTTGCCCACCGGCAGCAGAGCACCATCCGCCCCCCAGGCGCCGAACGTGAAATCCGAATAGAAGCTCGAACGCTTCCCATGGCCGCGCTGCGCATACATCAGCACGCAATCCGCCGTCATCGCATCGCGCTTCCATTTGTACCAAAGGCCGGTTCGCCGCCCGGCCACATAGGGCGAATCCCGCCGTTTCAGCATAAGCCCTTCGATTGCCGGGTCCGGCGGGGAGCCCCGAAGCTCGGCCAGCGCCTCCAGCGAGCCTGCCTCCAGGTCGGGCGAAAGATCGAACCGCGCAGCGTCCAGCCCGGCCACCACCTCGGCAAGCCTCGCGCGCCGGTCCACCAGCGGCAGATGGCGCACATCCTCGCTCCCGTGGAACAACAGATCATAGCAGCGCATGAAAACCGGGTATTGCGCCAGCATGGCAGCCGAAACGGTCTTGCGCCCCAACCGCTGCTGCAACGCATTGAAGCTGCCCACCGCACCCTCGCCCCGCACCAGCAATTCGCCATCCAGCACGGCATCGATCGAAAGCGCGCCTGCCACGTCCGGGAAGGTCCGGGAAATCTCGTTGCCATCGCGCGAATACAGCCGCGCTTGCCCATTCACCCGCACCGCCATCGCGCGGATTCCATCCCATTTCCACTCAGCCGAATAGGCCGTCACATCCAGCGCCTCGGGCGCTTCAAGCGGGTACGCCAACATGAACGGCCGGAACAGCGGCCGGGACGAAAGATCGGGCTTCTCCCCCAGGCCCTCGCCCCACGCAAACAGCTCCGCATAGGGCGGCGCAATGCCGTGCCAAAGCTCCTCCACATCATCGACCGAAACGCTGAACGCCTTCGCAAACCCCATCCGCGCCAGTCGTGCACCGGCCCCCACGCGCAAATTGCCCGTCGCCAGCTTCAACAGCGTATAGCGGCCCGATGCATCCAGCCGGTCCAACAGCCCGGCCAGCACGGTGGGTGCCTCGCTCCGTGAAAGCCCGGCCAACAGTACCACCACATCATCAAGCCCCGGCGCCTCGCCCCCACTCCCCGGCACCTCGCGAATAAGCCGAGGCTCCCACAACAGCGAAACCGTCTCTGCAAGATCACCCACATAATCATAGGACAAAAGAAACAGCAGCGGATCGACCCGCTCCTCGATCAGCGCACGGATCATCGCCGGTTTCACACCGGGCAGGTCCAGCCCGCCCGTCAGCGCGGCCATCCCCCACCCCCGGTCCGGATCGGGTGTCGCCACCAGCCAGTCGGCGATCAGCTTCAGCTTGGCGTTGCGCCCGCTTGCATAGGAAAGCCCGTCCAGCAGCTCGGCAAAGCCCGAAAGGCTGCTCATTCCGCCTCATCCTCGCGGCCCACAAGGTGCAGCGCGCGCGCCTTCACCTGGTGCAGCGAACACCAGTGCACCAGCGCATCGTCCCGCCCATGCGTCACCCAAAGCTCCTTCGGGCGCAGTTCCAGCACGGTGGCGGTCAATTCGTCCCAGTCGGCATGGTCCGATATCACCAGCGGCAGCTCGGCCCCGCGCTGCCGCGCACGCGCACGAACCCGCATCCAGCCAGAGGCCATGGCGGTTATCGGGTCGGGCAGCCGACGGCTCCACCGGTCCGCCAACGCAGAGGGCGGTGCCATCACCACCGTGCCTTTCAGGGCATCGGCCGGCATGCCGGCCGCAGGTCGCAAATCGCCCAGTTCCACCCCAAGCTGCTGGTATAGCGCCATCAGCTTCTGCATCGCCCCATGCAGATAGATGGGTGCATCATGCCCGGCGGCCCGCAGCAAGGCCACCACCCGCTGCGCCTTCCCCAGCGCATAGGCGCCGATCAGGAGGCACCGCTCCGGGTTTGCAGCCAGCACGGCCAGCGCCCGCGCCACTTCAGCTTCGGCAGGCGGATGGCGGAACACCGGTAGCGCAAAGGTCGCCTCGGTCACGAAGATATCGCATGGCACCGGCTCGAACGGCGCACAGGTCGGGTCGGGTCTGCGCTTGTAATCGCCCGAAACCACCACCACCGCCCCGTTCCGCTCCATCCGCACTTGCGCGGAACCCAGAACATGCCCTGCGGGGTGAAGGGTAACCCGCACGCCGCCCATATCCACCGCTTCCCCCGGTGCCAGCGCGCGCCCGCCGGGCTGCGGGCCATAACGCTCCGCCATGATCGCCAGCGTTTCAGCGGTCGCCAGAACTTCGCCGTGCCCGCCGCGCGCATGGTCGCTGTGGCCGTGGGTGATGATGGCGCGCGCAACCGGCTTCGCCGGGTCTATCCAGGCGTCCGCAAGCGGCAAATACAGGCCCTGCGGGGAAACCTGCAACCAGCCATGAACGTCAGGGGCCAACATCCACCCCACATAGGAAGCCCGGCCGGATTTCTCCAGAAGCGGGCCCCCGTTGAAGCGCGCATCAGTGCCGCATCTGCTGCCGCAACCACATTGTGCACGCCAATATCCGGGCCGTTGCCCACTGCGGGGGCGCGCATTTGCACCGTCGCAAAACACCGTGACCATCCCGGCCCGAACCGCTAGGCATCGGCATACCATCCTGCAATCATATCCGAGGGGGGATCATGGCGCTGGTCGGCCGCATCCTGAAAGTCGTTCTGTTCGCTGCCTTCGTCGCCCTCGCTTCTGTCTTCGGGGTCCGCGCAATCGATTCCATGCGGGGCGGGCCGCTACAGCCCTGGCATACCGATGCGCCCGACGATGCGACGGCGCAGCAGATCGAGACGATGGACTGGGCGCAATGGCGCGTCGCCGAAAACCGGGTGTTCCAGCAGGTCGAAACCGAGATCGTGGGAAAGCTCAGCCCGGATCAACAGGTTCCACAGAACCGATACTGGTCCGGCTCGAGCGTGCATGCGCCATCGCTCGGCACCGACTGGAACCGTTCCTTCACGCTAGCCCCCGAAGGCCCCGCAGTCGGTTCGGCTGTCATGCTGCATGGGATGACAGATGCGCCCTACAGCCTGCGCCACGTCGCGCGGCACTACCAGCAGATGGGCTATCACGTCGTCGCCATCCGCCTGCCCGGCCACGGCACGGTTCCTGCCGGCCTCGAACAGGCGCGCGCAGAGGATTGGCAGGCGGCAACCCGTCTTGCCGTCCGCGAAGCGTCCCGCCGCGCTCCGGGCCTGCCGCTCCACATTGTCGGCTATTCCAATGGCGGGGCACTCGCCGTCGCCCACGCGCTGGACGCCACCACAAACGCCAGCCTGGGCATGCCGGCCCGCCTGGTTCTCCTCTCGCCGATGATCGGCCTCACCCCGTTCGCCCGCTTTGCCGGGATGGCCGGTTGGCCGGCCATCCTGCCCGCCTTCCACAAGGCAGCCTGGCTGGATATCATCCCTGAATACAACCCGTTCAAATACAACAGCTTTCCAGTCAACGCCGGCGCACAGGCCCACCGCCTGACGGTGCTGCTGACCGAAAAGTTGAACGCAGCCGAGCAGGAAAACCGGATGTCCCGCATGCCCCCGGTGCTCGGCTTCATCTCGGTCGTCGATTCCACCGTGAATGCTCCCGCAGTCCGGTCAGACCTGTTCGACAAACTGCCCGCCAACGGCAGCGAACTCATCCTCATCGATATCAACCGAAACGCCTATGTCGGCCCGCTGATCCGTCCATCCGCCCTCGCACGCCTCGAACAGTTCCTGCCCATTGCGCCCCGCGCTTACCGCACCACCATCATTGCAAGCGGCGAACCCGGCGCCCAAACCAGCACCCTGCGCATCTTCGAGCCCGGGAGCATTACCGAAACGCGCGGCACCCTGCCCATTCCCTACCCGCGCGATTTCTATTCGCTGTCGCACATCGCGCTGCCCTTCCCGCTCACTGACGGCCTCTACGGAACCCGGCCCGACCCGGCGGACAACCATGGCGTCAGCCTGGGCACACTCGCCCTGCGCGGCGAAAACGGGGTGCTTTCGGTCGGGATGGGCACCTTCAACCGCGTCAGTGCCAACCCCTTCTTCCCATGGTTCCTCGATCGGCTGGGCAGCCTTCCTGCACCCGAAAACGCAGCAGGTGCGCCCGCCGGCGCGCCCGCCGCTTCCGCTACAGCACAGCCTTGAAAGCGGCTCGATGATCCTTCTCGATCAAGCAATCGACGCGCTTTCATCGGCCGTCTTCTTCGCCCTCCCCGTTGCCGGCGTGGAAATCCAGCTCATCGTTCTGTGGCTCGCTGTCGCCATGGTGTTTGCAACGGTCTGGCTCGGCGTCCCGCAATGGCGCGGATTCGCCGAAGCCTGGCATGTCTTGCGCGGCCGCTATCACGATCCGTCCGCGCCGGGCGAAGTCAGCCAGTTCGCAGCGCTTGCAACCGCGCTTTCGGGCACTGTCGGGCTGGGCAACATCGCGGGGGTCGCGGTTGCCGTCTCCATCGGCGGTCCCGGTGCCATTTTCTGGATGCTCATCATCGGCGTCTTTGCGATGGCGCTGAAATGCGCAGAAGTCACGCTGGGCCTCATGTACCGCGAAATCCTGCCCGATGGTCGCGTGCGCGGCGGCCCCTTTGTCACGCTGCGCAACGGTCTTGCCGCCATCGGCTGGCCGCGCCTGGGCAAGGTTCTGGGCCACCTCTACGCCTTCTTCCTGCTGGGCGGCGCGCTCTCGCTCTTCCAGGTGAACCAGAGCTTTGCGCAAGTTTCCGCCGCCACGGGCATCGAAAACCGACTTGGCTTCGGCATCTTTTTCGCCGTTGCGGTTGCCCTTGTCCTGCTCGGCTCCATCCGCTGGATCGCGCGCACCACCTCCATCCTCGTCCCGGCCATGGCCTTCATCTATCTGGGCGGCTGCTTCATCATCCTTTTCGCCAACGCCGGCGCAATCCCGGGCGCCATCATCACCATCGTCACCGAAGCCTTCAATCCCGCCAGCGTCGGCGGCGGCATATTGGGCACGTTCGTCGCCGGAATGCGGCGCGCGGTCTATTCTTCCGAGGCAGGCGTCGGCACCGCCGTCATCGCCCACGCGCAAGCCAAGACGCGTGAACCCGCCAGCGAAGGTCTGGTCGCCCTTCTGGAGCCCTTTATCGACACGGTCATCATCTGCACCATAACCGGCCTCACCATCGTCGTGACCGGCACCTGGGATCCAGCCACCAACGGCGGGATCGAAGGGGTCGCCATAACGTCGGCGGCCTTCGCCACCATCGCGCCGTGGTTCCCGGTCGTGCTGGCAGTCGCGGTGTTCCTGTTCGCCTACTCCACCGTCATCGCCAATGGATTCTATGGCGCAGAAGGCTTCCAGCACCTGTTCGGCTATGGTGTCTGGCAAAGTCTGGCCTGGAAAATCGGCTACTGCCTGCTCCTCCCGCTCGGCGCAGTGCTGGAACTGGGCAAAATCGTGGATTTCGTCGATTCCGTCTATTTCCTGATGGCGATCCCCAATATCCTCGGCGTTTACCTCCTCGCCGGTCCGCTCAGGGCCGAAATGTCCCGCTATCTGAACCGTGCCCGGAAAGGCTGATAGATGTCCGCAGAGCTGAAAACCGCCCTGGTCACCGAAACCGGCCGCAGCGCCTATGCCGTCGATATCGCCGTATCGGGCCACCACATCACCGGCGACGAACCCGTGGATTTCGGCGGCGGGAACCTGGGTCCCAACCCCTATGATCTGCTCACGGCTGCACTGGGCGAATGCACCGCGATGACCATCCGGTGGTACGCCATCCAGCACAAATGGCCGCTGGAACATGTGGCGGTAAGCCTTACGCACCAGAAGGGCGGGGAAGGTGCCACCGGTCCACGCCAGGATGTGTTCACGAAAACCATCACGCTCAAGGGCGCCGATCTCACACCCGAACAGCACGCCAAGCTGATCGAGGTCGCCGCAAAATGCCCCGTGCAACGCACGCTGGAAGGAACGCCGCTGATCCGCACCGCCGGGGCGTGATGCCGGTCAGGCTTGCTCCTGGATTCGCAGTGCGAGCAGCGCGCCGGCAACAGCTGCTCGCCCGGCCGTTCCCGGCACAGCGCCCTGAACGCGATCTGCACTGTCACGAACATGGCTGCCACGATCGACACGCCCTGAAGGCCAATCAGCCCGATCCCGAAGTCGGCCGCAGCGCCCGCACCTGCCATGCCCAGCGCATGCCCGCCGACCATCAACCCATTGGCGCGCGGCTGCTCCAGATCGGGCACAAGGTCCACCGCCATTCTCATCGATCGCCACACCCTGAAAGGTCGTCGCGGTCATGATGAAGAAGCTAATAGCAAGGCTCGATAAGGAAGACCCATCGAGCCTTGGTGTAAGACGGCGTCATTCGTCGTGAAAATTGTTGCCCGAACGGGCAAAAGGCGCATCTCGACGCCTTTCCATGCCATGGTCAGGTTGATGCGGAGGCCGGCTCCCTGCGGTGCCTCCACATTGACCACACACAGAGCAGATGCCATAGTCAGCCATCGAACCTTCGTGGATGAAGCCATGGCCCTCTCCCTTCGAACCATCCTGGCAGCCATCGGCGCTGCTTTTGGCCTTGTAACCGCCGGCGGCGTGTGGCGGGTCATCTGGGCCCCCGAAATCGCCATGCGCCGCTGGAAGCTCAGGACCCGACAGCCCGGAGACATCAGGCTCGATGCTTTCCGACACGCGATTCTCGCGCCCGGTCTGCAACCCGGGAGCGGGTGGATCCAGGTGCTCGCCCGCATTGGCCATGGCCCCGAATTCGGCTCATCACCGCGCATGCCAACAGGTGCCGATCTTGCTGTCTGATCGGGAACAGCAGCTATACCGGCTGTTCATCGAAATCGGCATCATCGACCAGCTCGGCCGCACGCGTCTGGAACAGGCAATGCCGTCCGGGCTCACGCGCGCCCAGTTCGGCGTTCTGAACCATCTTGTCCGTCTGGGCGGCGAATGGGCACCGCTGCGTCTCGCCCGCGCCTTCCACGTGACCAAGCAGACGATGACATCGACGCTCGCACGCCTTGAATCCGCTGGCCTCATCATCATCCGCCCGGATCCCGCTGATGGCCGCGCCAAGCTCGTAGGCCTCACCCCGGCCGGGCACGAAGCGCACCTCCGCTGCATGCAGCGGCTCGGGCCAACGCTCGCGCTCATGATAGATGGGTTGCCCAAAACGCTGGCAGAATCACTCTTGCCGCTGTTGATGCAGCTGCGCACACATCTGGACCAGGGGCTGAGCCCGGACTCATGAATAACCATATCGGTTGTTACACGCGGAACATTTTACCAAACTGGCTATTCATGAGTCGGGCAGGCTCAGTGAAATCACACGCATCGAAACATGCCTCAGAACGCGCGAGGGACGTAAAAGAACAGCGCCCGGCGGGCACAGGAGTGCCGCGGAAGCCCCGTTTCAACAGGATTGGTGCGGGCGGTCGGACTCGAACCGACACGTCTTGCAACGGCGGATTTTGAGTCCGCTGCGTCTACCATTTCGCCACGCCCGCACGGCTGGCCGTCAACGCTGGCTTGCTAGCCCAACCGGG
>Ga0105045_10000549_pt1 | contig 27895 bp, 28 predicted proteins | sample MAT02_FD_78089 | JGI IMG/M metagenome (GOLD analysis project Ga0105045, IMG submission 78089) | Freshwater microbial communities from Lake Fryxell liftoff mats and glacier meltwater in Antarctica - MAT-02 (megahit assembly) | ecosystem: Environmental > Aquatic > Freshwater > Ice > Liftoff... | reverse complement strand
TATCTTATACCATTTCGGAAAATTAATTGTTTGTTTTAGCCCACTTCCTTGTACATAATCGTCGAATAGATTCTGGAATATCGACGTAGTTGTTCCAAGCCTCGCAACATGATTTGACAATGTCGTCGTAATCCTTGTAGCTTCTATTTGAAAGATATCTATCTCTTAATTGCTGCCAAAGTTGTTCGACTGGATTTAATTCTGGAGATGCTGCTGGCAATGGTACCAATGTGATATTTTTAAAGCCTTTTACTTTTTTAGTCGTATGCCAGGTAGCTCTATCAAGTATTATAACAGCATGTTTTCCTTTTTTAACCTCTGCAGAAATATGTTGTAGGTGTACTTTCATTGCTTCGCTGTTTACCATAGGCAATACCAAACCTACAGCAACATCTCGTTCAGGACACACAGCTCCAAATATATAAGCATATTCAAATTGCTGTTGTCTAATTGCTCTCGGGCGTGTCCCTTTAATAGCCCATATTCGAGTTACTGTTCCTCTTTGACCTACTCTAGCTTCATCTTGAAACCAAATTTCTACATCTTCTATCTTTATTTCTGCAGGAATTGCTTCGTTAACTTTATCTAAGAATTTTTTTTAAATTCATCCTGTGCTTCTTGATTAGCATTTGGATGTTTTGAACGAGAGGTGATCCACACAAAATTTGCTCTTTTAAGTGACTCATAGGCTGTATCTAGTGAACAATTGATTCCCAACTTCTCCTTCATCAACATTAAAACATCACTTCCTCTTATTCGTCCTCCCTTACGATTCGTTTGTAATTCTAAAATCGAAGAACGAAACGCTTCTTCTTGATTTTTTGGAATTTTTCTTTTTGCACCTCTTCCAATTCCTTCTTTAAGACCTTCTAAACCTCTATTGATAAAATTTTTCAACCACCTTTTGACTGAATTCTCATGTACACAAAGAAATTCGGCAGTTTCTCGAGCGGTTTTGCCTTTCTTTAGATGATCGAGTCCTAATAATCGAATGCGGGTTCTAGCATGCTTTTCTTTTTTAGCTAAAAGAACGAAATCGTGTTCTTGAATAGTTTTGGGTAATTTTAATGGACGTCCAGCTGGCATAAGTATCTCCTAAAGGTATATAGGAAACACTATTTCAATTTAAATTTAAATTGTTATTTTTCCGAAATGGTATTATTTCGATCTTTTAATTTAGGTCTAATAGGATCCGTTTATACTTATTAATTTTATTACTAGGCGTTTTTTGCTTAAATGCAGCCTATATAACCTAACAAGGGGAAAAGAAATTGGGCAACAATTTTTTTATTTTAACAGGAGGACCCGGTTCCGGTAAAACAGCATTAATCGAAGAATTTAAAAATCGCGGATTTTTTTGTATGGATGAAGTGGGTCGTAAAATTATTCAAGAAGAACTGACTTACGGAGCAGAGCCTCTAACGGAGGAGATGATGAAACTTCGCATAGAGAAGATGCTTATCCGTTCAATTGAAACTTATGAGGAAGTAAAAGATAAGCAAGAGACGATATTTTTTGATCGAGGAATATTGGATTACTTAGGTTTTGCCGATTACACAAACACTCTTATTTCAAACGAATTGTTTCAAGCCTCTATCCAACTTCATTATCATGCTAAAGTGTTTATTCTCCCTCCTTGGGAAAAAATTTATTGCAATGATACGGAAAGAAAACAGTCTTTTGAGGAGGCGATAGACGTCTATAATTTTTGCCTAACTATCTATACTAATTATGGGTATGAAATCATTGAGATTCCAAAGATAGATGTATCCGAACGAGCAGATTTTATTTTGAAAGTCATTAATCCTTCAACCCCCTAAAAAATTAAGGGAAATCCCACGCATATTTCAAAATATTATTTTGTTTTAATGTGTAGGTATGCATGTTACAGAAATCAAACATTTTTATAGAAGGATAGAAGATGATGATTCGGTTAATAACTTTGGTTAAGATGGCTTTAATTCTTGTCACTTTTTGCACAAAAATTTCACTCAGCGCTCAAAATCAGACAGCATCTGTTGATATACCTTCCATGGCGGCTAATTTACCTTTTGCGGTGAGCATTGAAAAAACTAAAATGAAAATTCCCAATGGATTGCACTCCTATGCATTTGGTGTCTATGAGGGAAAAATGGCTTTTAATAGCAGGCAGAACGAATGGCATGCATACGTTTAATCCTACCGACAATTTTCCACCTCAGAGGCAAAATCGTACGGCATATGTGATCGATCCTCGAACAGGCAATGTAAAGGGTCGAGAGTTAGATGATACTTTTTCTGGTCTAGAAGAGTGGCAAATTGACTTACTTTCTGTAACAAGTCCACAATTTTTACAAATTAAAAACACATTATATGTTACAGGTGGTTATGGAGTCAATTCTAACACCAATGATTTCAGTAACAAACCTTATCTCACAGCAATAGATATTCCTATGTTGATGGAGTGGATTGAAAATCGGAAGACGTGCTATCAAGCTGTCAGTACGATGAGACATTTGCGCAACTCTATTTTTCAAGTAACAGGTGGAGTAATGGCCAAGATCAGTCATCACCCCATTTTGCTACTCGTGGGGCAAAATTTTATCGGTTCCTATACGCCATCTAGCAATGGGATTTACACACAACAAATTCGTCGCTTTGATATTTTAGATGATGGCAAAAAACTAGATGTCAAAATCTATGCTTCTAAACCAATAGGGCAAGATCCTAATTTACGTCGTCGAGACTTAAATATTGTGCCTATTTTAAGATCAAATCAAGGAGAATTAACAACAGAACTTGATATTCTTTCGGGCGTATTTACAGTGGATGGAGGGATTTGGACTGTTCCTGTGAGGGTCAAGGCGAATGGAAATTACAAAATGCGTAATCCAATGAATCCTAATACATTTAAGCAGGGAATGAATAATTATGCTTGCCCGACTTTTGGAGTCTTTTCACAAGAAACAAAAGACATGTACACGCTTTTATTTGGGGGTATTAGTTATGGTTATTTCGAAAATGGAAATTTTCTTACCAGTGAATCTTTTCCTTTTATCAATCAAATCACGGCTGTTAAATTAGATCGAAATAATGACTATACCCATTATATTTTAAAAACAACTTATCCAGAAATTTTATCTACTCGATCGAATCCCGGAAATCCTTTACTCTTTGGAGCAGGTGCGCAACTCATTCCTACAAGAGACTTTCATGAAACGACTTCAAAATCGATTTATGTGATTGATGAGTGTTCTTCAAAAGAGACTCTCACGATTGGTTATATCGTAGGTGGAATTGCCAGCACACTTCCGGATACATCGCAGGCAAGTGATTCGTTCGCATCTCCTTATATTTTCAAAGTAAAATTGAAGATTAAATAATTTAATTTACTGAAAGATTATTTGTCATTAAGTCGACAAATAATCTTTTCAGATAACATCCATGCTTAATTAAAAATCATCACTACTTTTTTAAATTTTATTTATGGCTCAAAATTGTATCAATATTGATTAATTCGCTTTGTTGTAAAATAATGATCACAATTGCAATAGGAGCAATCCATTTAACAAAAAATATCCACGGTTTCCACAACCACGGAAGAGTTGTTCCTGTTTCAAATTCTTCTCGACTCATATTTTTTTCTAAACGCCATCCTGTGAATATGGCTATCATTAACCCGCCAACGGGTAATAACCATAATGAAACAAAGTCATCAATCGTATGAAAAAAATTTTTTCCGTAAAGCAAGGACCAATTTGCAAACAAAGTATGTGTATTAGATAAAGCGCTTGGAATGCCAAAAATAAAGCAACTAATGGCTACCACAAGAACTGCCTTATGCCTAGACCAGCCTAATAGATCGGTAAAATTCGCTACAACGACTTCGATCAATGCAACAGCTGAAGTAAGTGCTGTGAAAACAAATAGGACAAAAAATGCTGTTGAAATAAACAAGGCCCCTGGAAGTTGTGCAAACAAAACAGGTAATGTTTTAAACACTAAACCTGGACCTGCTTCTGGAGCAAAACCAAAAGTGAAAATAATTGGAAAAATCATCAATCCAGCTAACAATGACACAAGGACAATCATCACTCCAATAATTAGTGCAGTTTTAGGAATATCGTCTTGTCGACGCATATAACTCCCATATGTTAGCATAATTCCTTGTCCTAAGCTCAATGTAAAAAATGACAAGCCTAAAGCAGCAATTGCAGCTGAGGGTTTAAAGTGAGTCACGTCTGGATATAATAAAAATTTTACTCCGGGCCAAAATCCATCCAATGTCATAGAATAACAGCACATCCCTAATAAAATAATTAATAGACCAATTGTCATAAATTTGGCCCAATATTCTATTCCTTGACGGATACCTCGATACACAACAGCTGCAGTTAGCGCTGTAAACACAAAATGCCAAAAAAGAGTAATGTCAGCTGATGAAGCTAAAATATCAAATACACCAGAGATTTCTTGAGGAGAACGATTCAAATAAAATTGATTGAGAGACATAAAAGCATAGTTCAATCCCCATCCTGCTAAAACACTATAAAAGGACATGATTAAGAATGAAGAGACGACTCCTAACCAGCCTGCCATTTTCCAAACGGCTGAATCGTTGGCCAGTACAGTAAATACTCCTACTGCTCCCCTTTGCGCTTTTCTGCCCAAAATTAGTTCTGCAATAAAGATGGGTATTCCTATAAAAAATGTACAAAAAATATAAAGTAATACAAAAATACCCCCACCATTTTCTCCCGTAACATAGGGAAATTTCCAGAGAGTTCCCAGTCCAATAGCAGAGCCAGCAGCAGCTAAAATAAAACCTAAACGAGAGCCCCAGTGTTCGCGTTGATTTTGCATGTAAAAATTTCCTTAAGTGAATTTTTCGAATAAGCTTTACTTTTTTTGTCTAATTGGAAATAAACATTCTATCTGATAAACTAATCTAACAAATAAAACAAGAATTATACAGTTCTGAAAGGAGAGAATAAAATGACTTTTATGACATTGTTCATTGAAGCGGGAGTGATTGGAGCTGTTTGCTTTGTTTTCCTCGTTTTATTCGTCGTTGCCGGTATCAGACAAAAACTCAAAGAAAAAGAATGAGCCAAAAACTAAATATTGTAAAAGAAGACGATTCAGATCAACAGCCATGGTATGCTAACGGACTACGTTTTGAATGCACAGGTTGTGGAAAATGTTGCACCGGCGCTCCGGGATATGTGTGGGTGAATGAGCAAGAAATTGCTTCTATGGCTGCTCACTTAAATTTAACGATTAAAGAATTTTCAAATCGCTACTTGCGCAATGTACACGGACGGTTATCCCTTAAAGAGCATTCAAAAACATTTGATTGCGTTTTTCTACAAGGTAAACAGTGCCAAATCTATCAACACAGACCGACTCAATGTCGCACATTTCCTTGGTGGCCAATAAATCTAAAAACTGAAAAAGCCTGGCAAGAAGCAGCCGAATATTGTGAAGGTATTCAACCTCATGCTCCTCTTGTAGAGCTTAGTCATATTGACGAGCAACGAAAAATTCAAGAAGAAGAAACGAATGCCCATTCATAAACAAACAGCTATTTATGCGGTTGGTTCCGGTAAAGGCGGAGTTGGCAAATCCACAATTGCAGTGAATTTTGCAATTACCATGGCGCAACAGGGTTATAGCGTTGGTTTATTAGATGCCGATATTTTTGGACCTTCCATTCCCATTATGATGGGATTAAGACGTCTATCTCCAAAAGCGATTAAAAATGAGTCTGGTCAAGAGCAAATCATTCCTTTTACCAAGTTTGGCATTCAAGTCATGTCCATCGGTTTTTTCATTGAAGAAGCCAAACCTGTGATTTGGAGAGGACCAGTTTTACATGCAACTTTGCAAAAGATGATCGAAAATGTTTTGTGGGGTGAATTAGATTATTTATTTATAGATTTACCTCCAGGAACTGGTGATACACTTTTATCTCTTTCCCAACTAATCAAGATAAAAGGCGGATTAATAGTTTGCACACCTCAACAAGTTGCAACGGTAGATGCTCTAAAAGCCATTAATGCTTTTCATCAATTGGACATTCCTTTTATAGGTTTAGTTGAAAATATGGCAGGCTTTCTGGCTCCAGGTAGCAATCAAATCCATCATATTTTTGGTGAGGGACATGCTAAAAAGCTTGCAACCAATTTTAATGTACCCTTGCTTGCCTCTATACCTTTAATTACTGAAATTCGTCAAAGTGCGGACGATGGTGAACCTATTGCATTTTTTGGATCTAATTCAAATGCTAGAGAACCTTTTTATATTTTAGCAACAGAGTTTCTTAAGCTTCAACCAAAAGAAATTGCTAATCCTTTCTTATCCAAAATTTAAGATTATAAAATTTCATTTCCCTTATTAAATTGCACAAACTTACTAAAATTTAAATAAAAAAATAATTGCAATTTAAAGTTTTCTAAAGAAAAATTGTTGTATTTTTTGTTTTTTTTATTCAATTTATTTTCTTAGAATAGTATTATAAGGAAAAAAATATTGTCATGCGGGATAGAATTTGTAAACGATTTTTGCAATCAAATAAAAAGCGAGAGCATGGCTTTCGCATTCCAAATTTTTAATAAATTTCCAATTCTTTGCTAGCTTTAGATTCAGCCATGGCTGTAAAAATTGCCAAATTTACTTTAATTTGGCGTATCGTTTTTAGGCTTTCTTTGATGAAAAGGTTTTGTTGTTTTTTTAAACCTAGGGGGATGGCTTAAACTTTCCGGAGGAGGTGGGCCAATCCAATTTGGTTCTTGCTTAATATGCTTGAGTATGGACTGTAGAGCAGATAATTCGCGCAAAGTCACTAAAGAAATCACACTCCCCTTTTTCCCATAACGACCTGTTCGACCTGAACGGTGCACGTAAATTTCTGGATCTGTGGGTAGCTGATAAATAATTACATGGCTCACATGCGAAAAATCTAAACCACGCGCCGCAATATCCGTGGCCACTAAAAAGCGAATTTTCTTTTGGCGAAACTTATTCGTAATAATCGAACGCACTTCTTGTGCTAAGCCTGCATGCAAATAGTCCACATCATCGAAAGCTTTTTTTAAGTTTTGACAGACTTTTTCTACTTGAAAACGCGACTGACAAAAAATAATCGCTTGCATGGGATTTGTTTCACGTAATGCCCGGATTAACTCTTTATCACGATCGTGTATCGAACAATAGACAAAAAAGTGTTCCAATAATTGAGGATTTGCATTATCAATCGTTAAATTAATTTCGATAGGCTCATGCATATATTGCTGCGCAAGCTTTCGAATTGAAGCCGACATAGTGGCTGAAAAAAGTAGTGTTTGATGTTTTTGAACCAGACATTGAATGATAAAGTCTAAGTCATCGCAAAATCCCATGCTCAACATTTCATCTGCTTCATCTAAAATTAGAGTTGTCACTTGGGAAAGATCTATTTGTTTTGAATAAATAAAATCAATTAATCGACCAGGCGTGGCAACGAGTACTTGCACGCCATGCTTTAGCTTCGATTGTTGAATATCTGCATCTTTTCCACCAAAAATCGCTAAAGCTTGTACACCTTTATAGTAACCAATTTTTTGTACTTCAGTGGCATATTGCAAAGCGAGTTCGCGTGTGGGTACAATAATTAGCGTTTGCACAGTTTTTTGTAAGGGATTCACACGATTACAGACGGGAATTGCACAAGCTGCAGTTTTTCCTGAGCCTGTTTGCGAAAGAGCAATTAAATCTTTATGTGCTTGGATAAGTGGTATCGTTTGTAATTGGATCGGAGAAGGTTTTGTAAAATTCATTTTATCAAGAGCTTTAATAATCTTTGGATCCAAAGAGAATTGATCAAATTGATTTTTTACTTCGTCTATAGGCGCAATATTTTCTTCTTGTGTCATTTTTTTGTCTTAATAATTTTTCGAGGATTAATTCTAGCTTGAATCGTTCTACTTAATAGAGAAGCAAGCCACCTTTGAGGGATTAATTTGGTTAAGGCTGTGAGTAATCGATATTTCCAATTCATAATAACTAAAGGATTTTGTTGCTGAATTTGCTGCCAAATCAACTGGGCAACCTCAGTCGCACTCATGGTATTCATTTTTTTTGTCACCCTATTTTCAGCCCCAGCTGCATGTTGCTGAAATTGCGTATCAACCATACCTGGACAAGCAACTAAAACCCGGATTCCATAAGGACGAAATTCATAATCTAAGGATTGAGAAAAGTGATTCACAAATGCTTTGGTTGCTGAGTAAATGGCAAATGAAGGGAAAATTTGAAAAGCTGCAGCGGACGAAACATTAAGTATTATTCCAGGTTGATGATTAGATAGCATAACTCGTGCACTTTCTAAAGTCAACTCTAAAACTGCATGGCCATTAACTTCTAAAATAAGTTCTTGTTCTTCTTTAGTATAAGTTAACGCTTCACCGTATAGACCAAAACCTGCATTATTAATCACAAGATTTGGTTTTTTTTGCTGAATTAACTCAATCAACTTTGCGCGTTCTGCTTTATTTGCTAAATCTACTGCTAGAATTGAAAGGTCAATTTTTGAGTTTAAATTATTCTTTAATTCTTGTAAGCGTTCTAATGAGCGCCCGGTAGCAATCAAATGAATTCCTTTTTCAGCCAATAAATGACAAAGTGCAAAACCAATTCCTGAAGTCGCTCCAGTCACCAAAGCTAGTTGAATCTGCATTAAGCACTCTCTTTCATATAGGACTTCAAAATCGCACGCTCTTGTTTAGGATATTTAATGCGCGAATGACCCGCTGCTAATAAAGTTTTTATTAAAACTTTTTTTACTATATTTAATTCTTCAAAAGTTAGCAAGCATTGATCAAATTGCCCATCATCCACTTTTCCACTCACAAGGCGCGTAATCATTTCATTTAGTGATTCTTCATTGACTTTATCTAAAGAACGAGAGGCGGCTTCAAAAGTATCGGCGATCATAATGATGCCAGATTCTTTAGAACGCGGTTTAGGACCGGCATAGCGAAATTCTTTTTCATCTACTAAACTTTTATCGCCTTTCATTAGTTCGAGTTGTTTACGATAAAAATAGTAAACTAATGTCGTCCCGTGGTGTTCTTTAATAATATCAATAATAGGTTCAGGCAAACCTGCTTCACGTGCCATTGCAACCCCTTCAGGAACATGCGCCATGATGACGTGTGCTGATTCTTGCGGGGTTAATAGTTGATGAATATTCACCTCTCCTAGTTGATTTTCAGTAAAGTACTGGGATGTTGCCATCTTGCCTACATCATGATATAAAGTGGCCACACGACAAAATAATCCATTGGCTCCAATCGCTAAAGCGGCAGCTTCTGCTAAATTTCCAACAACAACCGAATGTTGGTAGGTGCCCGGTGCTTCAATTGTTAGCCGTCGTAATAGATCGTGATTGGGATCCATATACTCAATTAAAGAAACATCTGTCATGATGCCAAAAGCAGATTCCAATAGAGGTAACAAACCCACAACTGCTATAGCGGTGAAAAACATAAAAATCCCTTCACTTAAAATATCGGTGGCAATTGAAAACTGTCCAAAAGTGTTGGAATAGAGATGTAAAGCTAAGATAACAAAAATACAACTTATCCAAGCTTTGACGCAAATTACAAAAATTTCTTTACGCCTTCTTAGAGAATGAATACTTAAAATAGCAACAAAAGAAGAAAACAAATTCAGTAAAATAAACCCTTCCCACTCAAATGCTAAACTCACAGATAACACGATCGACAGAAATCCAATAGTAAAAGCCGCAACTGCCGGATTTAATAAGCTGCTGACTAAAATCGCTGCCAGGGGGACAAATAAGGGGTAACGTATTGTTTCAATCAGGTTATTTAAGGAATTGAGTAAGAAAAATTCAGTAAACTTAGCTAAAACTAAGGTTAAAACAATGACGGTAACTAATAAAGAAAGCTTGCGATTCGATTGTAAAATACGAGGTTGATTGATGCGAAAATAAATTAAGAACATGCTTACAAAAAGCAAGGTGAAAATTAGTGTTCCGAGTAATGTCATGGGATGCCAGAGATTTCTTTGCGCTCCCAGTTTATTTTTCATTGCTTGCAACATAGCCAAATGTCTAAATGTGACTCGCTCGCCTTGACTAATGATACGGTTACCTGCATTGATATGCGACATTTTATCATGAACATTAGATTGAATGAATTTTCTTATCGCTCGTTGTGCAGGGATGTCTTCTTCAATATGCCATTGTTTAGGCTTAAAAAATTCTACCACTAATGCAGCAACTAAAGGTGAAAAAGAATCAGAGGGCAAGTATTCTTTTTGAATAGATTCCCAAACAAAAGAAGGTAAAGTAATAAATTCATTCACTGTCGCAGGGGTATAAACAAAATAATCTTTTGCCGGCTGATTTTCTTTTTTTATTTTGTCCAAAGTTTGGACATCTGTTAAGCGCATCTGCATCAGAACTTTTTCCATTACTTCAGTGGCATGATAAAGTTGATCAAATGTCCCGGGTTCAACTTGTTCGTACCAGGCTTGATTATATAATAAAAAATTATCGAATTCGATGCGTCTTTGGCGTATATCAGATTGAGATATTTGATAAATTTTACCAATATCGCGCACAGCTTCTTGCTTTAAGATTAAAGTGGCTTCTTCATCTGGAAAATCAAAATTCACTTGAGAAACGATATAGCCAGGGGCAATTTTATTTAATTCCAGGACTTCAACTGTTGCTTCACGAAAATGTAAAAAAAGAAATAAAGAACACGCAAAAATCGTAAGAATAAGATAGTAGATTAGCTTATTCCTATCGAAAAAGCTTTGTTCACCGGAAAACTTGAGATCGTCTTCTTCATTTTTCTGATGATTGGTTTGATTTGACATTAAGATTTAACCCATTTTTAAATTCTACTTTAGATATTAGTTAAAAATTGGCATTTAAGTGAAATCAGAGTGCAAATTTTTATTAAACCCTGCCACCAATTTTGAAAATAACCAAGCATCCCCAATGTCGAATTTGTATCTATAACATAACATAATGATTATATACGAATGTAGAAAAGATTGAAATTATCATCAACTAATTTGCAGTGTATTGGGATTCGTACCAGATATTCCTATTTAAAATGAAAACATGCAGAAGCTATTTCGAGTTATTTGTGGTTATGGTAAACTCAGACTTATCAATTTAATCTTAAAAAAATTTATGAAAACAAAAAAAGTTTTGGTGGTAGGCGGAGCCGGTTACATCGGTTCGCATGTAAATAAAATGCTGCGAAAAGCTGGCTATGACACTCTTGTCTTTGATGATTTAAGTCGCGGGAATCTACAAACTCTTCAAAACACCCCTCTGATTCAAGGTAATCTTAGCGATTTTGACCTGCTTTTCAAAATTTTTGAGACTTATTCGATTTCAACTGTCATGCATTTTGCTGCCTTTACAGATGTGGGTGAATCCACTAGACGGCCAGATAAATATTATACCAATAACGTTGTCTGCACATTAAATCTTTTAAATGCCATGGTGAAATACGAAGTCCCCTATTTAATTTTTTCCTCTTCCGCTGCCATTTTTGGCCATCCTCACACTCCTACCATCGATGAAACTCACCCTTACACGCCCATAAATCCTTATGGTCAAAGCAAGCTCATGATTGAAAAAATTTTGCTAGATTATGATCATGCTTATGGACTCAAATCGTGTTGTTTACGCTATTTCAATGCTGCCGGAGGTGATCCAAGTGGAGAAATTAAGTATTATCAAAATCAAATCACAAACTTAATTCCTTTAACTCTAAAAAACTTAAAAACCGAAAAGAATACGATTACAATCTATGGTACGGATTATGAAACACCCGACGGGACGTGTATTCGAGACTACATTCATATTGAAGATTTAGGTGTTGCGCATCTTTTAGGTATGCAAAAGTTAAAAAGTTCACATCTATCCTGCCAATATAATTTAGGAATTGGTAGAGGCTATAGCGTCAAAGAAGTTCTAAATGCTGTGAAGCAAATTACAGTAAAACCCTTAACACTAATAGAATCCGAAAGGCGTAAAGGCGATCCCGCAGTACTCATTGCAAACGCATCTAAAGCGTGTTCCGAACTTAATTGGAAACCTCATTATCAAGATATTCATACGATGATCGAACATGCGTGGAAAGCACTAGATTACATTTAACAAAAAATATTAGGACAACTATTTTGCTAAAAACCTGTTTATCATTGCGCTATAACATTATTTTTTTACTTCTATTTTTAATCATTTATCTCCCTTTATCTGTATATTTGGATCTAAAAGTGACCCATTATTTTTATGATAAAGGACTCTTCCAAACAAATACTTTTTTGGAATCGATTTACCACTACGGAATTATTCCTGGTTGGATTTTAGCAGGTCTAGCTATGCTAGGATTCATTCTATCTTTTTTTTATCAAGAATTTGCAAAAAGACGGCGAGACTTTCTTCTAATCATTCTAACATTAGCCTTAGGTTCTGGGCTGATTGGACATGCCTTATTAAAAGATCATTGGGGAAGACCAAGACCTAAACAAACAATTGAATTCGGAGGAGCACAACCCTTTCGGCCATTTTATTCGCCAAACTTTTCAAAGCAACCTGAACCTTCAAAATCCTTTGTTTGCGGTCATTGCACCATGGGATTCTATTTCTTTAGTTTGTTTTTCTTAGGACTTTACCATCAAAAAAAAGCTTTAACATATTTTGGACTGATATCCGCACTATTTCTAGGAGGGCTTTTAAGTTATGCACGCATTGCTCAAGGGGGGCATTTTTTATCGGATACTGTAATGGCAGCTCTGATTATGTGGTGGACGGCGCTTTTGTTGACATATTATTTACTGATTAAAAAAATTTTGAAATATCCTAAAAGTTAAAATCTGGTAGTCCTAAATATGTCATGCTTTTTTGTAATTTATCCATATGATTAAAAAGTTTTTTGAAAAAGATAAAGTTTTTCTTACAAGTCTTGAGCCTCTTTGCGTGAGAGCAGGATTAAAGGTGCCTTACAAAAGTTTAGGTTAGCATGACATCTTTATCACTACCAAAAAAATCATTTATATTTCTTTCCCATTAAAACAGCGTTCGATTAGCTCTAAAGGATAAACAACTTGGACCCCCTCAATTTGAGATAGCTGCAGCCAGCAGTCTGCACTTGTTACAACCACAGTCGCATTTTTTGGAAGTTCTCCCCACTTAGATTCCCTTAAAAACTTTGCCTGTTCTGAATGAAAAAGAGGCTCTCCACAAAAACCTCCACAACAACTTTTAGCAGGCCAAACGGATAATATTTTGAGGTTTTCGATAGATGCAAGTAATTGTAAAGCTGCATCCTTACCTTTCTGTGAACAATAAGGTTGATAATAAACAGTCAGAGAATTTTCCAATTTCAAAGGAATATGAAGTATATTTAGTTTTTGATAAATCAACTCATATAAATCTAGCACGTTTTCAACAGATATTTGTTGATTAAACAGGTAATTTTTACAGCCGGTTGCTAAAAAAACAGAAGGATTTAAAAGTTTTTTCTTAAATTTTGCCGTGCATTTATTTTGATAAATTTGAACTGCTTGAGAAGAATTAATTCTTTCAAAAATAGCTCCACAGCAGTTTTGATTTGTTTGTAGATCGACTCCAATATTCAATTGATCTAATACTCGTATTGTTTGCGCAATCATATCGCGTTGATACAGGTCTTGTAAGCATCCCACGACCAAATTTATTGAATTTTTTGAGGATAAAGTGAGTTTTTTTTTCGCAACACGATCAGATAATTTTGGCAAAGTTAAACTATCAAAATTTATCCACTTGCTCCCATATCTCCGCCAATAACGATTAGAAATTTTACAGGCTAATTTAAAATGTGAAAGCTGCTGTGTATTTATGATTTTTTGTGAGTTAAAATGCTGGCGAATGTCTTGAACAATCGCTCTAAGCGAACGATAGTGGACCTGAGTGGGGCAAACAACTTCACAAGCTCGACAGCCTAAACAGCGATCGAAACTCGCAAGTGCCTCAGAAGTTGCCTCTATTTTGTTGTCTAAAAGTTGCCTGGCCATTTGTATGCGACCACGTGGAGACTCATGCTCCCAACCACTTGCTTGATAAGTTGCACACACTTCCAAGCAAAGGCCACAACCGATGCACGCAGATTGAAGGGAGTCTAATTGTAGAAGTTGTAATTCGAGCTCACTTTCTTTCACTTATTTACCTTTTATCAGTATTTTTTAAATTACTTATCATCTTTAATCAAGAAGCGATGAAAAAAACGATGAAAAATTGGCGCAAAAAGAATAGCAATCACAGCAAGAAATACCACACCGCTAAACAAAGCGTATGTCGCCGCAAAAATTTTTCCATACGCGGTTTTAAGAGGAAGAACCGGCCCCATTCCAGATAAAATCATGGCTGCATTTTCATACGCATCTATTAAAGACATGTCTTCTAGCCACATATAACCACACATTCCAAGAATTAATGATAGGATGATAATGAGCAGGCCAATAAAAAAGTTAGCGATAATTCTTTTGACATAGACATGAAAAGGAGCCAATGCATGATATTTCTTTTCGTACATAAATTCTTCCTATAATTTGCTATAAAATTGATTCATTGAATAATTTATAAAATAAAAATATATTTACAAAGGCAAATTTTTCTTAAAGGCTTGAGCAATTTTATAGAAATGAGCCTGCAATTTTTTATTAATTTCTAAAATGATTTGCTAAACTATAATCATAAAAAACTATTTTAAAAAGGATTTACGCATATGTCTAATCAATCCCCTGCTTATCAAGCGTTATGCAGTGATTTTTATGATCTAGATAAACCTTTCCCTACGGTTGAAGAACTAAGTTTTTATTTAAAGCTTGCTAAAGAGGCTAGCGGGTCTATTTTAGAACCCATGTGTGGTACAGGACGTTTTCTTATTCCCCTTCTTGAACAAGGCTATTCTGTAACAGGTTTTGATTCTTCGGCAGAAATGCTTCACCGTTGTCATCAAAAATGTTTAGAAAAACACTTCACTTCAAATTTGCATCAAGCAGATTTTGCAACGTTTTTACCTTCTGAAATCTATCAATTAATCTTTATTCCTAGTGGATCATTCGGTCATTTAATTTCGCCCAAAGCTATTGATCAAGCTTTAACTTTCCTAGCAACCTACCTAAAGAGTGGTGGGAAATTTGTTGTAGAAATAGAAACTCCTCGCGCAGTCCGTCATCCACAAAACGTTTGGAGAGGAAGATGGGTAACTAAACCGGATGGTTCAAAAATTGTTTTAAGCGTCTTATCTGAATACAATTCTATTTCAAAAGTCGAGACAGGACTTTTTCGCTATGAATTATGGACAAAAAATACAATGACTCATTGTGAAGTAGAAGAGTACCAAGTCAAATATTATGAACCCAAAGAAATTGAGCTATTATTTAAACAACATGATTTTAAAGTCGCTGCAAAATGGGATACAAGATCATTTGTAAAGCTTGAAAACGTTGATGAATCTTCAGCAATCATTTATGAATGTGTTAAAGAGTAAAACTTTTGTAGGCACATTTAAAACGATTTTCATAAAATAAAAATAAGAAGTAAAGATTTTCAAAATTATAGAAATGGCATATAAAAATTATTTAGCTAAATACAAATTTATTTTTCAACCAACTCTGAAATTTGGCAAGAGTTTCTCCAAGAGTTAAAAAGTGGTATCAAGAATAGGATACCCCTGCTCTTGGCTCACACGTCTCAAGTAGGAAGCCCAATTCATCATTTGCTCATTTGCTAATTCCGCATGACCTCTTTTCACTAATCGCTTGGTTCTTTCTGCATTTTCACAATCAAATAAAATAATTTCGTAGGATTCTATTTTAAAATGAGTGCAAGCAGCTTCAATAAATTCAGGCCTAATTTGGCCATCTAAAATAACATTTGTAGAAGAGATAAATTGAGTTTTAATGATTTCCACCCATTCAAAAGTTTTAACTCTTTGCCACTCTTCTGGGCTTTGATATTTTTCTATCATCTCATCAAAAGAAGGCACACCGATGCTGTCGAAATAAATAATTTTGAAATCTGAAAGGGAGGTTTTTTCTAATTCTTTAGCTACGGTTGTTTTGCCGGATCCCGATGCACCAATAATAAAGACTATTTTTTTCATTTGACCTCGCTTATAAATGCCATTTTTTTCAATACTGTCATTTCAAGAGTAGACTAAAAGTCATTTCTTGACACTTAATTAAAAAATAATAAACTAGTACATACAATCTAAATAAAAAATTATTTAAAAAGAAAATGAAAATAAAACCGCTTTCAGAAGTTGACGAAATTATTCAAAATAGAAATTTTTCAAAGCAATCCTTAGAAGATCAAGAGTTCACTTCATTTCTTTTCAAAAGCTGTGATTTTTCTGAGACCAGTTTACGCAATACCAAGTTTTGTGCGACTGTTTTTGAGAATTGTAATTTTAGTCTTTCTGTTTTTGATAATTGTCGTTTGCAAGATGTACAATTTGTTAATTGCAAAATTGTAGGAGCGCATTTTTATAAATGTGCTCCTACATTTTTTTCACCTTCTTTTGATAAATGCTTATTACACTATTGTAATTTTTCAGACATGGATATGAAAAATGCCTCTTTTAAAAATAGTAAACTCTTTGAAAATCATTTCAATAATACAAAATTAAGGGGCGCAGATTTTAGTTATGCCAATCTATCGGGTACTCTTTTTCATCATTGTGATCTTAGCCAAGCGGACTTTTCTACAGCGATCTGTTACACTATAGATCCTACCGCCAATAAAATTAAAAAAGCTAAGTTCTCTTTTCCTGAAGCTCTTGGATTATTGCATAGTTTTGATATTAAACTTGTTTGAAATTGAAGTAAAAAAAAACTCAACACTTATTTCTCATCAGAAATATTCAACAAGGCTTGCAGCACGTTTTTTTTCCAAAGTGGTTGTTCAATCATTTGTCTACTTTGATTTTTTTTGTCTAAATGAATTATAAATCCAAACTGCGCCAAACCGTGATACCATAAATAATCGGCAGCTAAGATAGGAGTTAATGGAGTCCCTTGAAATCTTTCATAATGAGCTTTTTGTTGATCAAAATAAGTCCTAAAAATAAGTGTCGCATCTTTCTCCTTTAGAACAAAACCTTTAGGACAGATTTCTAAAAAAGTTTTCATTTCCTCTGCTGTACCGGAAATTTGCGCTAAAATAAAACCTTCTTCTTTAGGATTAGGTGGAACAAGTGCATCAAATCTTTCCCAAGTTGTTGTGAAGTTGCGGAGTTGGTGAAACTTTTGCCAATTTTCAAAAGACCACTTTAAAAATAATCGCTTATCCGGAATTGGCACAGCTTCAAAAAAAATTTTTACAAGTGCATTTGTCACTTCACTTAATTTACAAATAAGTTGCTGCAAAACTAGTCCTGTATAATTACCCTTAAAAGGGAAACCAAATTTTAGCAAATTGCCTTGGAGGTCGATTAGTTCAAGAGCTAAAACACGATTCTTAAAAGTTTGCCCTCTTATTTTTAAATCTGCATCTCTGTCAGCAACCAGGTATTCAGCAACAGACATTTTTTCACACTGAAAAGGCGAAAAACCGATCTCTAACTCATTCTCCACAAGAAAATTCTTCAATAATTCAACTTTACAACCTCCTTCAACACTAAATAGGGAATTTTCAAATGATGCAATGGTTGTTAAATTTTTTAAGGAGAGAAAGAGTTGATTTTGGCCAGAAATATTTTTCTCATCAAATAACTGATAAGAAAGGGCTTCTTGTTTTAATAAATTTATAAGATTTTGCAAGTTAAGATAGGTTTTAGGTTGTAGGAGATAGTTTTTTTCATCGATTTGAAATCGCTCATCTAATTGTAAGAGCGCATTAATGGATGGATAGGGACAATTTGCTCCAGGCAATAGTTGTAAATTAAGCATGTCGGAAAATTTGATGGGGATCGAAAAATTCTTGTAACTTTTCAATCAAATTGACTTCATTTTTTTGTAATGCTTGGCTATGAAAGATGTGCCAGAGTTGGCCAATACCTTGTAAAACCATTAGCTTGCCTTTTTTCTGTTTAAGGTAATTTAACCATTCTACTTTGAATTTTTCTAATTGAATTTGAAAATCTTTTAGATTTCCTGAATACGCTAAAACAGCTTGGACATGTAAATTAACGCAATCAATTCGGATTTGCCATACAAAGTTCATCTCAGCAGATAGTTTTTCTAATTTTTTTTGTGCAGGCATTAATTCGTCCTTTGACAGGGCTGAACTGATGTAACAAGATAAATGATTGAATTGCTCTTGAAAAAAATCGCTCTGCGAAACTTCATTCAAAAATTTTGGATTAAATATTTTATTTAATTCATCAATTGTAGATCTAGATCGCCAGCGCTCCCCCTCTATCTCAAAGACTATTTTATCATTTTGCCAATAAATATTTTTTAAGCTGTGGTATTTTTTTAGAAAAGGCCAATGAGAATCAATGTTTTCAAAACTCTCTTCAATAGAATAAGTTTTTGCATGCTCTTTTTTATGAGACAATTGGATCTCCAATTGAATAATTATTCCTAATCGTCCTTCAGTTCCACAGAATAGTTCAGCCGGTACATTTTGTATCTTGCCGCACCCATTGATGATAGTTACCGATAAAATATTTTCATAAATTAAAGTAGACGTCTGTAAATAGTCTTTGGAATTAGAACTTAAAGATCCCGCTAATGTGGCCACGCCATTACTTTGCATTTCTAAAGGAAATTCCCATTTGTCTTCACTTATAAATTGATTTAATTGTGTCACCGTTACCCCGGGTTCAATGACAATTCTTCCATAAATAGGATCATAATTTAGAATTTTTTTAAAATGTCCCATCAATAAAATGACTCCTTCAAAACAAATAAAGGAAGTATTTAAAGAGGTCCCACCGGCTCTTACCTTAACAGAAATTTTTTGAAGAGCACATTTTTCGATAAATTTGTGTAAGTTTTCAATGATGTGTGGACGATAAATAAGCAGATTTTGCTTAAGTGTAGAACACTCATTTTTTTGGTAACAGTTTAGCCAATCTGCATGTTCTGATGAATTAAGAAATTGACCTTCTTCACTAAATTCCTGCATGAATTTGAGATAGGCTACAGATAATTTAGACATAGTGAAAGTTAATCGTTTTAATTTTCAATCTCATCATCTAAGTCATCAGGTTCTGGCTCAAACTCTTCTAGAGTTTTAGATTTTCGGCCTGCAACCAAACGAATAATTGAAAGGATTAAGGCAATTAAAATATAACCCCAAGAAAGGACTAAGAATACAAGAGCAAAATGATGTAAAATTCCATAAAAGATTAAAGCTGCGGCAATGACTGTAAAAAAGACGATTTGAAAAGAAGCGACGCGAATTTCCAATGTTTTGACGCTAGGAAATTTCCAGCGACTGATCATACAATAACCCAATAAAATAAGGGCAATCGATAGAACCCAAATTTGATAAGCATGTGAAACTTTTAATTGTTGAGTTTCTTCTGAAAATAAAAACAGGTTTAATGAAACAGCTGCGGCTGCGGCTGCAGGAATGGGCAAACCGGTAAAATGCTTCAGTTGATCTTTTTGTAATTCTTCATTTCCCTTGGCCACTAAACTATGCACTCGAAAACGAGCAAGGCGCAACACACCAGATAAAGAATAGATCATGGCGGCAGAAGTGACTAGAAAAGAAAGTTGAGTCCCGGGTTGAACAGAAAGAGATTTTAAAATAACGATTGAGGGAGCCACGCCAAAAGAAATGGCATCTGCCAATGCATCAAATATGCCACCAAATTCACTTTCTGCTTTGATTGCGCGCGCAACAGCTCCATCCAATAAATCTGAAAAAGCGGCTAATAATAGAATTCCTGTTACGCCTAAGAGAACTTGAAAATTCACCTCTCCAAGTTCTGTCATATTCATTTTGAAAATAACAAACAAACCACAAGATAAACCAAAAGCTGTGATCACATTCGGAAGTAATGCAATTTTTTTTATTTTCTTCATTTAATTACTCCAAAAGAGGTTTATGAAATAACAACATATAACAAATAACTCTTTATTTTATAGAAAAATGAGTTCAGTTGCTTGATCCACTTACCTTAAGAATTCATCTAGATAAAAAAAAGAACAATCTTTATAATTTCATTTCATTTTACTTAAATTAAAAGGTTAATAATGGCAAATATATCACGTACTCCATCAACAAATCTTCATGTCAATCCTGTTTACTCTAATTTTAAAAAGGGCATCGATCATGGAGCAGCATTTTCTGCAAGATTAGATACATTAAAATTAGTAAATAAAACTTGCGAAGTGGCTTCAAAGGCTTTAAAGCTTATACCAAGCATCGCAGCTCATATCCCTTTTAACATTATTGATCCATTTTTGAAAGATACTAAAAGATTTATTTATCTCTGTTTGTCATTTCGTACAATAAAGTTTTATATGGAAAATCCACGTAAAGCCCCTTGGACGATACAAGTGATGAATGTAGCCTGCATTGGTCTTTCCTTCTTCACAATTATAGATATTTTAGATCGTTTAAAAGTTGATGTTAAAGTGATTCATACGACATTCAAAAAAGTGCCGTTTTTTGGTGTATTACCCTTTGCAGGTCTCTTAAACCTTTCTATTGTTACTTTGAATAGTATGATCTTTTTAAGAGCTTTAGATAAGCACAAAGCTCTTAAAATAAAACAAAACAAGTTAAAAAATCAAATTGTACAAAACGACTTGACCACTTTCAAAGATTTTGTCATCGCTAAAGTGAAGAAATATCAAGATGCAAGTCTTACAGATACTTCTGCAAAAACGCAAGCTAAGTTCACAAAATGGACGAATGTTCAAGCAATTCCAACCGATTATGATTTAGCTGCTTATTCTGCTGAAAGAACAAAATGTTTAGAAAGTAAATTACAAAAAACGCAACTTGATCAAAATTCTACCTGGCTAACATTACTCAGCAGTGTGATGAAAGTTTCGGCAGTTGTAGTTTCTACATTTGTTATCCTTTCAGGATTTGGTTTAGCCGTGGTTGCGGGAATTACAGTTGCTATGGGTATTATTGAAGTCAGTTGTGACATAACAAATTATTTTTTAAAGAAAAAAGTTAGCCAATTTCAAGTAGAACCGAACCCATTGCCCGCTCTATTTGCAAAACCAGTAATGGTCGTGCCTGCTTGGTATTCACGTTATTTTAGACCATTTAATGGAGCACCTGCAGTAGGTGCTTAAGATAAATTAATTTTTTATTTATTTCTTATTTTTTTGATTAGCTAAAATGATAGAGTCCTTTATTATTTTAGCTAATCTCTTCATTTTTTTTAGTGAAGAATCTGGCGTTTCAAATTTCCTATTTTCTTTTTTTGTTTTCAATTTTCGCATCTCGTGATGAGAAATTATCTGTTTTCTAATAATTTTTTTATTAATTGATTTTTTTTGAATGCAAAAAATTTTGAGTAAAATTTTAGAAAACCAAGAAAATTTATTGACATTTTGTTGAGATCCGTTACGCTGAAAATGAATAGTTCAGGGCAAACAGAGTATTTGCCCCATTAAACCTACAAGGAGGGAAAATGTTACGCTGGGCAGTAATATTCTTGGTAATAGCACTTATAGCTGGTGTACTAGGTTTCGGCGGAATCGCTGCAACTGCATCAAATATTGCACAAATTTTATTTTTCGTGTTTATCGTGCTATTTTTGATTTCTTTAATATTTGGTTTAATGAAAGGCCGATCTGGTCCGCCACCTTTATAAGGTGGGAAGACGAGAGGAAAAGCATTGCCAAGCGACTACAATTTCAGGTAGATTTATAAGATAATAACAATATAAAACTACAAGGTTCGCTTCAATGTCATCAAACTCCTCTCGTCTTGTTAATGTAGGACAAACTTACCACGATTTTATAGTTACCAAAGCTCTTGAAATTCCGGAATTGCAGTGTTTTTTGCGGGAACTGATTCATGAGCCAAGTGGTGCACGAGTGATGCACATTAGTAACGAAGATCCGGAAAATTTGTTTTGTCTTTCTTTTCAAACTTTGCCTGCAAGTTCTGACGGAGTCGCACATATCTTAGAACACACCGTTTTATGTGGTTCTCAAAAATTTCCCGTTAAAGATCCTTTTTTTGCTATGTCAAGGCGCAGTTTAAATACATTTATGAATGCATTAACTGGATCTGACTTTACATGTTATCCGGCAGCTTCTCAAGTACCTAAAGACTTTTATAATCTTTTAGAAGTTTATTTAGATGCGGTTTTCCATCCTAATCTTAATGAATTAAGTTTTTTACAAGAGGGTCATCGCTTAGAATTTTCTAATCCAGAAGATCCCTCATCACCTTTGGAAAGGAAAGGGATTGTCTATAATGAAATGAAAGGCGCACTATCATCAGCTTCAGCAAGACTTTCAGAGGCAATCAATGAAACACTGTTTCCAAACGTCATGTACGGAATCAACTCTGGTGGCGAACCCAAGATTATTGCTGAACTGACCTATGAAAAATTAAAAGAATTTCATCAAACGTTTTATCATCCCAGTCGCTGCCTGTTTTTTTTCTATGGTAATATGCCTTTAGAAGCACACTTGGATTTTATTACTGATCAGACATTATCTAAAACTGAAAAAGTTACTTCCCTTCCCGCTATTCCACTTCAACCGCGCTTTACAGCACCCGTTTATAGGAATTATTACTATCCGATGGAAAGTAGTAAAGAAACTTATGAAAAAAGTATGATCTCTTTTACATGGTTGACATGCCATATTTTAGAGCAACAAACAGCTTTAGCTTTATGTATTCTCGAGATCGTCTTGTTGGATACAGATGCATCTCCCTTAAAAATGGCTTTAATGAAAACTGGTTTGTGTAAACAAGTCACGGCCTTCATAGATGTAGAGATTAATGAAATTCCTCTTGGAATTATCTTAAAAGGATGCCGTCCGGAAGATGCCGAGGCATTAGAAAAATCTCTGTTTGATACTTTAAATTTAATTGCTGAACAAGGCGTGCCTCCAAAACTGGTAGAAAATGCAATTCATCAATTGGAGTTTCATGGAAGTGAAATTACGGGAGATCATAGTCCTTTTGGCCTTTCTCTATTTATGCGATCAGCCTTATTAAAACAGCATGGCGCGTCTCCCGAACTTGGCTTGATGATGCATTCACTTTTTGAAAGCATTCGACAACTTACTGAAGAGGATCCTTTCTATTTTTCACACTTAATTCTCAAATATCTTATTGATAATAAGCATTTTGTGCGGATTGTTATGCAGCCTGATACCTCATTAGGTGAGCAAGAAAATCGAGAAGAGAAGGAAAAACTGGAAAAGATTAAAACCGCTTTTACAACTGCAGAAGTACAAGCAATTGTTGAAAAGGCAAAAGAATTAGCCGATTTTCAGAAAATGCAAGAAGAAGATGATATTGATATTCTTCCAACCGTTTGTTTAAGTGACATTCCTCTTTTATCAAAAAACTATCTCTTAAATGAAGAGAAATTTGAAAATTTGACGCTTTTTTATCATCCTGTTTTTACTAATGACATTATTTATGCTGATCTTATTTTAGATTTGCCAGCTTTAGATGAAAAAGAGATACCTTATTTACGTTTATTGACAATGGTCTTAACACAAATGGGCTGTGCAGAACGCAGCTATCAAGATAATTTAGAATACATGCAAGCCAATACTGGCGGAATTTACGCAGGCATAAGCTTAAATTTACAAGCACACAATCATAATGATTTTTTTCCGACTTTTCATTTAAGAGGAAAAGCCCTTCACCGTAAAGTTCCTCAGCTCTTTTCTTTGCTTAAAGAATTTTTAACTTCAGCACACCTCAATGATCTGGAACGGCTAAAAGAGATTATTGTCAAACATTTTACAATTTTGGAAACAAGATTAAACCAAAGTGCATTGAAATATGCGGTTAATCTTTCTGCCAGTGCGATCACCGCTCCAAGTAAACTTGCAAATGATTTATATGGTCTTAACTATTACTGGACTATCCAAAATATTGTCCAAAATTTTGACATTGAAGGGCCTCTATTATTAAATAAATTACTTGAATTACAAAAAAAAGTGCTCCATTTGAGTAATCCACACCTGGTCTTAAGCTGTGATCAAAAAAGCTACGATGAATTAAAAACACAAAGATTTTATGGTCTTGGTGAGCTTAAACCTTCGCCTTTTACACCTTGGAAAGATCATTTTTCTTTGAAAGAAGTCCCTTCACAAGGACGTTTAATTGCTTCACCAGTTGCCTTTATTGCAAAAGTCTTCCCTACTGTTTCCTACAGTCATGAAGATGCACCGGCGTTAAATATTGCAGGATTTTTGTTCGACAATTTAACATTGCATAAAAAGATTCGTGAACAAGGGGGTGCGTATGGTGGAGGTGCCGTTAGTAACGCATTATCAGGAAACTTTTATTTTTATTCCTACCGCGATCCAAATATTCTTTCAACCTTAAAAGCATTTGAAGAAGCTGTACAAAATTTAGTCGATGGAGACTTTACCGATTCAGATTTGGAAGCAGCAAAACTCGAAATGATTCAAGCATGGGATAGCCCTATCTCCCCTGGCAGTCAATCTGAAGTCGCTTATGGCTGGCAAAGAGAAGGAAAGATATATGAACTACGTCAAGCTTTTCGTGAGAAAACAATGACTTTACAAAGAGAAGAAATTATTGAGGCGGTAAAAAAACACATTATTCCTAATATGCATAAGGGTGCAGATGTGATTTTTGCAGGAAAAGAACTATTAGAAAAAGCAAATCGTGAATTTGAAGAGAATCACCTCGATCCTTTACCTGTTTTCAAAATATAAACGGCTTAAGCGTTTGAACTATTCTATCTATAGTTTAAACGCTTCATTCTATTTTATTCTCTTTAAAAATTTGCAAGATATTTTTGTTAAGTGAATAAGCATTAATTGTATTTTTTTCCTTACAACGTCAAAATTTATAATAATTTTTAATTACAAAGGTAGCTAAACTATGCATTTTTTTCGTCGGGTTTACAACGTGTTTCTGTGTGTCTCTTTATTTTTTACTCCAATTCATGGCTCTATATATGGGACTGTTAACAAATTAAATTAAGAGATTTAATTGCGACTAAAGCAAAAAAAGTAGTTGAAGTCTATAAGAACTAAGATGTTCTTTGAAATAATCATCCAAAAATCTACAGCGATTTTTTCTACTAGCACGCTTTCCATTTGATTACATGGAGATAGACATTCAATGAGATCACGTTTAGCTGGTAAGTGTGTACCTAATATGCATTAGCAATTTTCGAGCGATAAGCAAATCTACGATGCCTAACATTTATTGAGAGCAGTTTTTCTTTTCTTCGTTCTTTCTTAGCTTGGGCTAGTTCTACTATGTTGACTTCATGAAATAATTTTCCAAAATCCTCATTTTTTGCATTCAAACGATTCATGGCATACATACGAATATAAACATCCATTGGTGGGGCTGGTAATTGACCACTTTCCCATTTGATTACAGCTGCATGGGATACTCCAAAAACTTTCCCAAAAGTAGTCGTTGTCATTTCAAAATACTTTCGGATAAAGCGTAATTCACCTGCTTGTATCGGAGTAGGTTTATGAATCACCATTTTTAACACTTCTTTCTGAAGTATATTTAGATTAATATCTAGAACCCACTCACCCAAGATTTTTCTCATAGGTGCATCGATAAGTTCAATAGGAAAACCTAAATCTATATATGTAAACGTCTCAAATTTTTTTTCGTTCATAAGGTTAACCTTCTAATATATGCATAACAGTAATAATCATCATTCCTGTACCGTCAAATGCAATGATTATACGAATATTAATTTCATCAAGCGTTTTGCCTCTAACGGCATACTTCCATGTTTGAAATGCTTCATCAAAAGATGTTTTTCGTTTTTCATGATATCCATTCTTTAAAACATATAAAACGTCTGGTAAATCGATCTTTCTTTCTAATTCTCTTTCAATAGCGTGCATGCTTTGTCGATATAAACCTTTTGCAATGCAATCGCGAATCTTTGGGAAAATTTCATTCAGTGGTGGTGGAGATCGCTTCGCTTTGTCTGTCATTTCGTTACAACTAAATGAGTTATTGTTTGCCTTTATTGTAACAAAGTTACATTTTATTATCAAGTGCCTTATTTTAAATGACTAGGAGCTTCTCTTGATTAGTTTAAATCTTGTTTTAATTTATCAAAGAGATTTTTGATTTGAAGATATTGTGTATGATATTTTGCCCAATTAAAACAGGCATCTATCGCGCTTTCTTCTTTTTCGTTTTTTTTCAAAGGGATCTACTCCTTTATCTAAAAACAGGTTAATCATTTTTATAAAAGCATTATTACTTCTAGAATAGGAATTTGTTGGTAAGCGAGCAGGTGTTTGAGAATCTGCATCAATATTTCGTAAAATTGTAATAATTTCTTTCATTTTTTTATATTCATTTTCCGAATTAAAATGCTCAAAAATTTCATTTATCAAGCAAACCAAAGCATGACTCAATGGAGATTCACTAAGTTTATTGGGCATATTAATTGAAATATTATTATCAACCAAAAATTTGACAACTTTGTAATTACCTGCAGATATTGCCAAGTGAAGGACTCGACTCAATTCTACATCTGAAAGATATTGATGTTTAAAAAAAAGTTCTTTAAATTTTTCTATTGGAAAATTTAATTCTTCCGCAGCAAGGTGCAAAGGTGTCCATCCATCTGAATTCATTAATTGCACACCTTCAACATTAAAAAGCTCGCTCATGTTTAGTCCAGATCTGTTAAAAGCAATAGAAACGGGTAACTGCCCCTTTTTATTTTCAATTGTTTCACTCGCACCTTTTTTTAAAAGAAGTTCAACATTCTTTTCATAATCCCATTTATCTGTATTACAAAAGCCAGCAAGTAAATGCAATGGAGTGTTTCCAGCATTATTTTGAGTATTAATGAGAGTCGAAGGTGACTTACAAAAAAAATGAATGACTTTTCCAATATTCGCTTGAGTTTCAATTGCAATGTGAAAAGGCGTATTTCCTTCAGAGTTTGGTAGATCAATTTTTGCGCCATGTTTTAATAAGAGTTCGGCAATTTGACTGTCAAAACTACTCCCATAAGAACCATTAGAATGTGCAATATAATGAAGAGCTGCGTTACCTTTATTATCTTGAGCATTAACATTCGCATTTCCATGCCTGATCAACTGTTCAATAATTGATGATGTCGGATGAGTTGATAAAATTCTATGAAAAGCAGTCACTCCCTGTTTATTAGTTACATTTGCTTTTACACCTTTTTGAAGTAAAGAATTTACGATTCCATTGTACTGAAAAGACATGCAATATAAATAAGGTATTAGGTGCAGTATTGTGTCGCCATTATGGTTTTGTACATTTGGATCAACTCCTAATCTAATGAATCTGTTAATTTCTGCTTGTGTTTTTTGAAAAACTACTTGCGGATCTACATTGATTTGTTCTCTATCTATAACGGCTAAGTGCAAAGCAGTGTTGCCATCTTTGTCAAGTACATTAAAAGGCAAATAATCTTTTGTAAGAAATTTATGATGAATACATTTTTCAAATAACTCATAAAATTTCTTTATATTTTCAGGACTGACAGCTGTCCAATTCCGGTTGCGTAATCTCCATAAGACTACCTGAATATCAATATGCTGATAGTTATTTACTCCAAAAATCTTACAAAAACTATTAGTCACTCTAAAAAAATGGCATGGATTAAATGAGGGTAACACTTTGAGGCCATTTGCTAGCAAGCGGCCTCAAAGTGTTACCTCATTTGATCTTGATATTTTTTGAAAAAAAAGTGGCATAGCCATCAAATTTTCTGTA